>Ga0079305_1000922_pt1 | contig 48375 bp, 38 predicted proteins | sample LMS_cellobiose_e_FD_79183 | JGI IMG/M metagenome (GOLD analysis project Ga0079305, IMG submission 79183) | Rumen-fistulated moose microbial communities from Alaska, USA - LMS_cellobiose_enrichment | ecosystem: Host-associated > Mammals > Digestive system > Stomach > Rumen fluid ...
CAGACGCGGTCACTGTGTAAGTGGGAGAGTAGGTAGTCGCCGTTTTAAGAGAGTCTTGAACATTAGTTCGAGACTCTTTTTTTTATGCCCAATATAACCACTCCCACTTACGCAGTACGATGGGAGCTGCTGCGGTATATTTGCAGGACATGCGGAATAAACGCGATTATTGTGGTAGGTAGTCGCCGTTCATGCATTAGCGAAATGCTTTTTATGGCGTAAAATGGAGCTTGTCTCAGAAAAAAACACCAACTTTACGGCCACTATCGCCGAAAATGAAAAAGACCGTATTTCTTGCCGTTGTCTTCCTGCTTGTATGCCGCTGTCTTGGTGCACAAGAGCAGCCGGTCATTGTGTTCGACAGCCAGGAATGGGACTTCGGCACAGTCAATGAGGCCGATGGCCCGGTCGCCCATACATTTATTTTTAGAAACCTGTCGCCGGAGCCTGTCCAGATAGACCATGTGGCCACCAGCTGCGGTTGCACCACCGTGGAGTACTCCACCGATCCTGTGGCAGCCGGCGGTTCGGGCAGTTTGACGGTGGTGCTCGACCCCGCCCGCAGCGAGGGTTTTGTAATGCGCGAGGTGGAGGTTTATACCAAGGATCGCAAGGGCTATGCCCATTTGTCTGTTTCGGCCGATGTGACGCCTATTCCCAAAGGGCTCAGCCAACTCTATCCCCAGCTGCTGGCCGGAACGCTCCGGACCAATGCCCTGCGCTGTAATTTTGGCTACGTGGCGCAAGGCGACAGTGTGGCCAAAGTGATCAGGGTGGCCAATACGGGCGATCGCCCTGTCGCCCTGTCGCTGCTCACCACGGGGGGCCGTTACGGAATGACTGCCGGTTGCCCGCCGAGCATTGCCCCGCAAGAAGTCGTCAATGTGCATATCAGCTACAAGATCCCTGTCGGGGAAGCGTACTACGGCATGATACACGACAGCGTGTGGGTGCTGGCCGACGGGGAGAAAAGCGCCGAACCTGTCGCCGTCAGCGCCATCCGCACCGACCGTTTCACCGCCGACAAGGCTGCTCCCCGGCCGGTGATGCGCCTGACACCGGAATATATCGATTGGGGCCGTCAGGCCCCGGGCCGGACTTGCCGCCGTACTGTCGTGATTGCCAATGTCGGCGAGGCCGATCTGGTATTGCGTCATGTCGGGGTGAGCCAGGCGACAAGTGTCAGTCTTGGCAGCGGCCAGGTGATCAAGCCCGGAGAGTCGGTCCGAGCGACGGTGACAGCGACCATCTCCCGCCTTCCGCACTCCAGGGTCACGGGCTCGGTTTTTCTGACCACCAACGACCCGCAGCGTCCTTTCCGGGAACTCAGGTGGCAGGCAGAGACCAAATGAGCCATGCATGGTTTTTACACGAATTGTTTGTACCTTTACAACCGACTAAGCGAAACATTCAACATAATCCATTATGAAAGCTATAAAAGTATTGCTGGGAGCTGCACTGGTGCTGTCGCTCACGGCCTGTGGAAACAAATCGTCCAAGTACGAGTATCCTTTCCGGAATCCCAATCTCAAGATTGAGAAGCGTGTTGACAACCTGTTGTCGTTGCTCAGCCCCGAAGAAAAAGTGGGACTGATGATGAACGGTTCGATATCGGTCGACAGTCTGGGTATTCCCGCCTACAACTGGTGGTCGGAAGCCTGCCACGGCATCTGCATGAACGGAGCCACGGTCTTCCCGCAGGCCATTGCCCTGGCCGCCACCTTCGACGATGCCCAGCAGTATGAAATCTATACGGTCGTGTCGGACGAAGCCCGCGCCCACTGGAACACCAGCAACCATAACGAGTTTGGCAAGACCCGCGCCACGGGCGGTGCCTGGCATCAGGGACTGTCGTTCTGGTGCCCCAATATCAACATTTTCCGCGATCCTCGTTGGGGACGCGGCCAGGAGACCAGCGGCGAAGACCCCTACCTGACCGGTGTGATGGGTTCGGCCCTGGTCAGAGGTATGCAGGGCAACAATCCCCGCTACTACAAGACCCACGCCTGCGCCAAGCACTATGCCGTGCACAGCGGCTTGGAAGCCAATCGTCACCGCTTCAATGTGAGCGTGCCGATGCGCGATTTGTGGGAAACCTATCTGCCTGCCTTCAAGATGCTGGTCACCGAGGCCGGTGTGCAGGAAGTGATGTGTGCCTACAACCGCTACGAGGGCGAACCCTGCTGCGGCAGCGACCGCCTGCTGACCGACATCCTGCGTAACAAGTGGGGCTACAAGGCCCTGGTGGTTTCCGACTGCGGCGCTATCGGCAATTTCTACAGGCGCGGTCAGCACGAGACCCATGCCGATGCCGTCGAGGCCAGTGTGGATGCCGTGCTCTCGGGCACCGACATTGAGTGCGGCACCAGCTACAACGCCCTGGTGCAGGCCATGCAGGAAGGCAAGATCAACGAAGCCGACCTGGATGTCTCGCTGCGCCGTATCTTGCGTTCCCGTATTGAGCTGGGCATGTTCGATCCCGCCGAGATGGATCCCTGGAAAGATCTGGGCGCCGACGACATCAGCAGCCCGGCCCATACGGCTTTGGCCCACAAGGCTGCCGACGAGGCCATGGTGTTGCTCAAGAACGAAGGCGGCATCCTGCCTCTCAAGAAGGAAGGTCTGACCATCGCCGTTGTCGGCCCCAATGCCGACAATGTCTCCATGCAGTATGGCAACTACAACGGTACGCCCATTCGCGAGAACCAGATTTCCATCCTGCAGGCCATCAAGGACAAGGCTCCCAATGCCACCATCATCTACGACCGCGCCTGCGAACTGGCCGACGACTACCTGACGGTGAACCACCTGGGCGACCTGAACGCCGGCAAGGGACTCTATGCTGAGTATTTCAACAATGCCAACATGAGCGGCGTCCCCGTGGCCAAGGCCTATTACGACGATGTCAACTTGCGCACCATGGGCGACTACCGTTTTGCCGAAGGTGTGGAGATGAACAATTTCTCGGCCCGCATGACGGGTATCTATGTCGCTGATTTCACGGGCGAACTGAATTATCGTGTGAGTGGCAACGACACCTGGAAACTCATGGTGAACGGCCGTGTGCTGGCCGAGCAGAAAGAACCCGTGCAGGGCCGTGGCTTCGGCCGTGGCCAGCAGCCTCAGGCGCCTTCGTTCAAAGTGGTGAAGGGCAGAGCCTACCTCATCCAACTTGAATATGCCAAGGGAGAGACAGGTCCGGCCTATCTCAGCTTCGAACTGAGCCAGCGCAAACTGGCCGAATTCGCATCGGTGGCCGAAAAGGTGAAGGATGCCGATGTCATCATCATGGTATCGGGTATCTCCGCCCGCCTCGAAGGTGAGGAAATGCGTGTCAACTACGAAGGTTTCTCGGGCGGTGACCGCACCAAGATCGAGCTGCCCAATGTCCAGCTCCGGCTGTTGGAGGCCATGAACAATACCGGCAAGCCTGTCGTCCTGGTCAACTGCTCCGGCTCGGCCATCGGCTTCGGGGCTGTCGAAGATCAGTATCAAGCCCTGCTGCAGGCATGGTATGGCGGTCAGGCCGGTGGTCTGGCCGTGGCCGACGTGCTGTTTGGCGACTACAATCCTGCCGGCCGTCTGCCGGTGACCTTCTACAAGAGCACCGACCAGCTGCCCGAAGTGGAGGACTACAATATGGATCACGGCTTCACTTACCGCTATTTCAAGGGCGAACCCCAGTATGCTTTCGGCTACGGCCTGAGCTACACCACCTTCGCTTACGGCGATGCCAAACTCTCCAAGCAGAGCATCAAGGCCGGCGGCAAAGTGGATATCACCGTGCCGGTGACCAACACCGGCAACCGCGACGGCGATGAAGTGGTGCAGATCTACATCAAGGCGCTCGACAATCCGGCGGCTCCCATCAAATCGCTCAAGGGATTCAAGCGCGTGAACATCCCGGCCGGACAGACCGCCCAGGTCAAGATCATGCTGGAACCCAAGGCCTTTGAGTACTACGATGAGAAGATCGACGAGCTTTCGGCCATGCCCGGACGCTATCAGATATTGTATGGACCTTCGTCGCTCGACAAAGATCTCAAAGCCATCGATTTCACCGTCAGGTAATCTCGAAAACCCTTAGCTCATGCCTCTTACTTTACCAAGCAGACTGCCGGCCATCGAACTCCTCAAAAAGGAGAACATCTTCGTCATGGACGACAAACGGGCCCGGGGTCAGGATATCCGTCCACTGAGGATAGTGATCCTGAACCTGATGCCTGTCAAGATCACCACCGAGACCGACCTGATCCGGTTGCTCTCCAACTCGCCTTTGCAGCTGGAGGTGGAGTTCATGAAGATCAAGAGCCACACGCCGAAAAACACGCCTATCGAACACATGATGGCCTTCTACAGGGACTTTGAAGTGATTGCCCGCGAAAAATACGACGGTATGATCATCACCGGGGCTCCCATTGAGCATCTGCCTTTCGATGAGGTGAAGTACTGGCCTGAGATGGAACAGATTTTTGCATGGGCCCGGGAGAATGTCACCTCGACATTGTTCATCTGCTGGGCGGCACAGGCGGGGCTGCACTATTATTACGGCATCCAGAAGTATCCTTTGGAGAAGAAATTGTCGGGCGTGTACAAGCATCGGGTGCTGGAGCCTTCCTGCCCGATCTTCAGGGGCTTCGACGATGAGTTTTTTGTGCCTCACAGTCGCTATACCACGCTGCACAAGGAAGATATCCTCTCCGACAGCCGCCTGACACTGCTCAGCGAATCGGACGAGGCCGGCGTCTATATGGTGATGGCCCGCCAGGGGCGTGAGTTCTTCATCACAGGCCACTCGGAATATGCCCCCAACACCTTGCACAACGAATATGTGCGGGATGTCAAAAAAGGCATCTCCCCCGCCTTGCCTTGTCACTACTACCCGGACAACGATCCTTCCCGCCCGCCGGTGGTACGCTGGAGATCCCATGCCAATCTGCTGTTCTCCAACTGGCTGAACTATTACGTCTATCAGGAGACACCTTACGATATCTCCCAGATCCATTCCTGATGGGATGAGCAAGCCTCGCGCCATAGAGTTGCTGGCTCCCGCCAAAAATCTGGAATGTGCCCGTCAGGTCATACTGCACGGGGCGGATGCCGTCTATATCGGTGCGCCGAAATTCGGGGCCCGGGCGGCGGCCGGCAATTCCCTGGACGATATCGCTGCGCTGGTGGCTTTCGCCCATCAGTACCATGTGAGGGTGTATGTCACGGTCAACACGCTCTTGCTCGATGAGGAACTGCCCGAGGCAGAGGCCTTGATCTGGCAGCTCTGGCACATGGGGGTCGATGCCCTGATAGTGCAGGACATGGGTATCACGCGCCTGAATTTGCCTCCTATTCCCCTGCATGCCAGTACCCAGACCGACAACCGAACCCCCGAAAAGGTCGGTTTCCTGGCCCGGGCCGGTTTTCGTCAGGTAGTGCTGGCCCGTGAACTGAGCCTGGAGCAGATACGCGAGATTGCCCGGCAGAGCGATGCGCGCCTGGAAGTCTTTGTGCACGGGGCTTTGTGCGTGAGTTACAGTGGCCAGTGCTATATGAGCCAGGTGCTGGGCGGCCGTAGTGCCAACCGGGGCGTCTGTGCCCAGTTTTGCCGTCTGCCCTACGACCTGGTCGATGCCGACGGCCGTGTGCTGATGTCGCAGAAACATCTGCTGTCGCTGCGCGACCTGAGCCGCCCGGCCGAAGACCTGGAGGCCTTGATCGATGCCGGGGTGAGCAGTTTCAAGATAGAGGGAAGGCTCAAGGAGGTGGCCTATGGCAAGAATGTCACCGCCTGGTACCGCCGGCAGTTGGACAGCATCCTGGCCCGTCGGCCCGATCTTTGCCGGTCCTCCTCAGGACAGGAATCCATCGGTTTTGAGCCGAAACTGTCAAAATCGTTCAACCGCGGTTTTACCGACTATTTCCTGCACGGCCGCCAAGGTCAGATCTGGAATTTCGACACCCCCAAGTCGATGGGCGAGGAAGTGGGTTTCATGCGGGCCCAGAAGACAGATCATTTCATCTATCTGGGCAAGGAGGCGTTGCACAATGGCGACGGCCTGAGCTATTTTGACGAACAGGGCCGTTTCGACGGCTTCCGCGTGAACCGCGTGGAGGGCAACCGGGTCTATCCCCTCAATCCGCGTCAGCGGCTCAAGACGGGCATACGTCTGTACCGCACGCTGGATGCCCGATTCGACAGCCTGTTGCAAAAGCCGACGGCTGTCCGTGAGATTCCGGTCAGTTTGCAGGCCTGGGCCCTGCCCGACGGTTTTGCCCTGCAGATGGAAGACCGCGAAGGGCATCGGGCCGCTGTCCGTTTCGACGCAGAAAAACAGCTTGCCCTCAAGCCCCAGCGCAGGCAGCTGGAGGACCTGCTGTTGCGCAAGGCGCATCCGGTATTCAGGGTCACCGACTGCCAGATAGCGTGGCAGGAGGAGTTTTTCGTGCCCAACTCGGTATGGACGGCCCAGCGCAACCGCCTTTACACGCTTTTTGAGCAGACAAGGCGCATACAGTTTGATTCTCCCTGCAGGCGGCTCCCCGAGACCAGTCATCCCTATCCCACCGACCGGCTCGACTATCGGGGCAATGTTATCAATGCCAAAGCGGCGGAATTCTATCGCATGCACGGCGTGAAAGAGATTGCTCCAGGATTGGAGTGGCCTCAGGGCCGGCCCCGCCCCGACTGGGCTGCGATGCAGGGAAAGAAAGAGGATACCCTCGAACTGATGCGTTGCAAACATTGTCTGCGCTATGCGCTGAATGCCTGCCCCAAACAGGAGGGACACATCGTTTTGAAGGAACCTTTGTCGTTGAGATACAAAGACCGGCTTTTGCCGCTGGCCTTCGATTGCCGGGCCTGTGAGATGACGGTGCTCTACCGCCCTTTTTCGGGACGGTAATGTGACTGCCGCAGGATTTCCCTGGCATCGGTCTGCATCATCAAATCCATGATACTGCAATCAGGTTGTGCGGCCATATACTGTCTGACCATCTGATAGCCTGTCCAGATAGCCGCCCTGGAGGGGGAATCTTCCGTGAAATAGACGGTAAACGGTCCGTCGCCGATGTATTTGCTCAGTACCAGCGGATCGGGGCTGTAGAGATGCTCATATTCGAGGATGCGGTCCCACATGCGCTGCTCGTTGGCGCGGCACCAGTCCAATTGGGTCTTGTCCCAGCCTGCCAGCCGTTCCAGGGGCTCGTGGGGCAGTGTCAGCTGCAGCAGGAAGAGTATTTTGCCTTCATAGACCAGATAGTCGAGCAGGCGTTGCCGGGCCATGATGGATTCGTTGGTGAATTCGGAGCGGATCCAGCCATTGAGATAGTCGGCCGTCAGCTGCTGGGGGTGCATGCGCCGGCGCTGGTAGCCGTAGAAGAGGTCTTCGTAGTAGGGGTAGTCCGGGCCCAGGTATTTGTCGATGCTGGCCGACAGACGGTCGGGCGCCGAGACAATTGACAGTCCGAAGCCCGACAGGTGCATACCCACGACGGGCACCGGCATGTCGGGTACATAATGGCAAAGCCGCTTGAAAGCTGCGCTCAGTTGCCTTTCGACCTTACGGGTGTCGGAAAACTGCTGCTGGCAGTCGCTCCAGACTTGCAGCATGTCGGAGTCGTTGCGGAACACCTCCATGTAGGCGCGGGTCTCCGGCAATCCGGCCTCGCCTGCCTGCATGATGTTTTCGGTATAGATCTGCCAGAAGGCGCTGTCGCCGATGCTGCCCTTTTCAAAAAACTCGCGGTCGTAGCGCTGGATGCGGATGTCGGGCGCAGGGGCCGAAGCCGGCACCCGGTAGCGTTTTTCCGTGCAGGCCCCCAGCAACAGGGCGGCTGGCAGCAGGTAGCAGAGCAGTCTTCCGCGTTTCATGACAGGCTATTGTTTGTTGTCGTTCTTGGAGTGGACATTGGCCGAGAAGTCGCTTTTCTTCTTGGGAGCGGCGCCCGCCTGACGGGGCTGGTCGTAATAGACGGGCGGGCGTTTGAAGGCTCTGACCATAAGCGCAATGCCGCCCAGCACAAAGGGAATGCTCAGCAGCTGCCCCATATTGAGCAGCATATTGGCTTCGAAGGCTTCCTGGTCGTTCTTGACAAATTCAATCAGGAAACGCGACAGGAAGATGCACACCAGGAACAGCCCGAAAATGAATCCTTCCCGGTGCTTGATGCTGGTTTTCCAATACAACTTGTAAAGGACGATGAAGGTGGCCAGATAGCAGAGGGCTTCGTAGAGCTGGGTCGGATGCGAAGGCTCGGTAAATATGGGATCGACGCCGAAACGGTTGATCTCCGGCCAGTTGGTGATGAATCGGAAACCCCAGGGCAGGGAGGTGACATGCCCGAAAATCTCGTGGTTGGTGAGGTTGCCCAGGCGGATGAACATGCCGGCCAGGGCCACGGAGATGACCATGCGGTCGAAGGTCCAGCACATGGCCCGATGGGTGGTGCGTTTGCTGTAGATCCAGACAGCCAGGATGATACCGATGGCGCCGCCATGGCTGGCTAGTCCGCCTTCCCAGATCTTGAAAATCTCGTCCAGGTGTTGTGAGTAATAGTCCCAGGCGTAGAAAAAGACATGACCCAGCCGGGCTCCCACCGCCGTGGCGATGATGATGTAGATGAAGAGCCTGTCGGTCCAGGCATCGGGCACTTTTTCGTCTTTGAACATCTTCGAGGTGATGACCAGGCCCAGGTAGAAGGCCACGGCAAAGAACAGCCCGTACCAGCGGATTTCCTTGCCCATCAGGGTGAAAATCTCGGGATGAACGGTCCATGTGATGAAATCCAGCATAGCAGTCGATGATAGTCTTGGGGTTAGTCAAACACAAAAGTAGCAAAATCTGGCAATAGTTGGCGCAAGGGCATAAAAAAAGCGGAGACTGACGGTCTCCGCTTCTTTATCAATGTGTGGTTGAGCGCTTAGTTACGCTGACCTCTCTGACCACCTCTCTGACCACCCTGGCCCATGTTACGCATCTGGGCAGCCTGGTCTTCCAGCATCTTCTGATATTTCTTCTGCTGGTCGGCGGTGAGCACCTTGTTCAGTTCAGCGGTCTTGGCATCCTGGATTTCCTGACGCTGCTTCATCATGGCTTCGCGGTCGAACTGCTGGCCGTTGTTGCCCTGGGCACGCATCTGAGCGAAGCGGACAGAGTCCTGAGCGGCATACTTGTAGTTGATCTTGTTGATTTCAACAACCTGGGCGTCGGTCAGTTTGACAGCTTCGTTGATACGGGCGGTCTCTCTTTCAGCGCGCTGGGCGACGGTCATCATACCCATACCACGGCCCTGGCCTCTCTGGCCCTGACCCTGCGGTCTGTTCTGGGCAACCACTGACATGGAAACAATTGCCAAAGCGGCAACCAATAAAGTCTTCAAGCTTTTCATAATCGTTTTATTTTAAAGATTAAACATGTATCTTCTTGCGAAAGACAATTCTTAGAGCCGCGCCGGGGGACTTGGTTTAATCCCGGATGTTTGCTCCGGGTAAGAATTAATGAATATTTAACACATGAGATTATCTTTTTCCTTGGAAAACAGCCTATACCATGCCTCTTTCCTTCTTAATCTGTTCGTAGGCGGCATTGACTTCCTGGAATTTCTCCTTGGCCTGGCGCTGGACGTCCTCGCCCAGGTGGCTCACTTTGTCGGGGTGGTATTTCACGGCCATCTTCTTATAGGCCTTCTTGACCTCTTCGTCGGTGGCTTCGGGGGTGATTTCCAGGATGCGGTAGGCACTGTCGTGCTTCTTGACAAACATGGCCTGGATGGATTCATAGTCTTTTTGGGAGATTCCCAGGCCGTTGGCGATTGTGCGGATGATGCCGGCTTCGGTGGGGTGGATGCTGCCGTCGCTCTGGGCGATGCCGAAAAGATAGTGCAGCAGTTGCAGGCGCGAGGGCAGGTCCATGGCATAGCGGATCTGCCGGCAGATGTTATCGACAGGATAGTCTTTTTTGAGCAGTTCGCGCAGCATCAATATGTACTGTTCGGCTTTCTGCTGGCCGAACTGCCGCTTGAAGAAGGCTTTGACATAGTCCAGCTCGGAACGTTTCACCTCACCGTCGGCCTTCATGACGGCAGCCGAGAGCACCAGCAGGCTCACACCGAAATCGCCCTCGTGGGTTGTCGGCCTCGGTCGCGCCTGGCGCCTGGCAGTTTCATCATAATAATAGGTGTCATTTTGGCTGCCGGCCTGTCCGAGACCTTCGAACATCCTGCCGACAAAAAAGCCCAGCAGGCCGCCCAGCGGACCGCCCAGGGCCCAGCCCAGCACGCCGCCTATCCATTTGATCGCTCCCATGGTTGTGTCAATACACTGTTTTTTATAATGAAGTCAGACTGCAATATTACAAATATTATGCCGAACAAAGTTCGATCTCACCTTATAAAAAATCGTCCTATGAGGACAGAGTATGAAGAAAACATCGTATCTTCGCTTTTTGTACATACCCGTATGAGAAGAAAAAATCATACGGCGAGTAACGTTTGCCAGATAAAATCATCTTAGACCATGTCCGACTACGAGAGGAAGTGTACAGAAGAGGAAAAGCTCCTGGTCGAGGCCTGTTTGAAATCAGACCGCAAAGCCCAGAAGCAGCTCTATGATACGTATGCTCGCAGAATGATGCCGATCTGTATCCGTTATACCAACGATACGGACTCGGCGCATGATCTTTTGCATGATGGTTTTGTCAAGGTCTTCACGCACTTGCAGGACTTCAAATTCGAGGGCTCTTTCGACGGCTGGATGCGTCGCATCTTCGTCAATACTGCCCTGGAACAGCTGCGCAAGACGGCGGAAAGGCCTTATATGGTGGACGTTGAAGAAGCCCGTAGCCTCACCGACAGCGACTACTCCGTGATGGATACGATGTCGGCCGAGGAAATCATGCAGTGTATCCAGCGTCTGCCGGCAGTCTACCGGACGGCGTTCAACATGTATGCCGTGGACGGCTACTCCCACAAGGAGATTGCCGACGCCATGGGCATTACGGAAAGTTCGTCGCGCGTGTACCTGTTGCGGGCAAGACAAATGTTGCAAGAGATGATCAAGAAGTATCGGAAATGAAGGACGAACAGTTATTGAAGGATTATTTCAGCAGCCGCCTGGCCGATTGTCAGAGCAGCAGCGTGCCCGAGTTCGAGGCCATGTTTGCTGCCGACGCACTGGTCGTGCCCAAGGGCCATCAGCTGAAATTCTGGCCGAAAGCGCTGGCCGGCGTATCGGCGACAGCTGCCGCTGCCGCCGCTGCGGTATATCTGTTTGTCGTCAGTCCCGACAAGGAGACACCGCCCGACGTGGCCGAAGTGGCCGAGACCATCGAAGTGGAGGCCCCTGTCGAAGAAGAAATCATCGCCACAGAGCAGGAACCGGTGGTTGACGAACCTTATGTCAGACCGGTCACGCGCAGCCGTGGCGCCACCCTGACAAACGCCTTTGCCAGCGAGGATATGATGGCAGTGGTCCCTGCCCCCGAAGAAGAAATTTCTGAAGAAGAGACTCCGGTCGTGGACGAGACCCCCGAAGAGACTCCGCGTGACGGGCAGCCGTCGGTTCAGCCGGCAGACGAGCCGACGCCGCAGTACGAACGCAGCATCGAGCAGGCCCATCGCGAGGCCCAGGCCTCCAGGCCGCGCCGTCACAGCCGGACGCGTGTCGGCGTGTCGCTGGCTCGCGACAACAGTTTGCTGGCTTCGGCTACCGGAAGGGATTACCATTCGCCCATGTCGTCTGTGCTGAGTGCCTATCCGGCCCAGGGCGCTTCTTTGCGCGCCGCCTCTTCACGCAACGAGTGGCGGCAGCCCGACAACCTGCTGTCGAGCCAGATTGCCAGCTATGCGCCCGTCTATCACCTGCCCCTGTCGGCCGGTATTACGGTGGAGATTCCCCTGGAAGGCCGCTGGTCGCTTGTCACGGGGCTCAACTATACCTTCCTGTCGGCCGATATCACCGGCAGCAAGGAAGACGGCTCGGATTTCCTGCTCAAGCAGTATCTGCACTACGCAGGCATCCCCGTGGATCTGACCTATCGCCTGTTGGACGGCGATTGGGGACTGTATGTTTCGGCAGGCGGCGGTCTGGAGAAGGGCATCACCGGTGTGCAGACCTGTCAGGTGACGGCGCGCAACGGCAGTGTCAGCCGCGAACGTGTCGATCAGGGCATTGCCGGTGTGCAGCCATATACCGATTTGTCGCTGGGTCTTTCCTACCGTCTTGACAGGAAGCTGCTGCTTTACATCGAGCCCGGAATGGCCTATTATTTCGATACCCGCCAGCCGATGAGCGCACGGACCAAGCATCCGTTGAACATGAGCCTGAGCGCTGGTTTCCGCTTCAGTTTGTAGCGCTTTTCGAACAAAAAACGGAAAAAATTTTTGTGGCAAAAAAAAATGATGTACTTTTGTGCCGCTTAAGATAAGCTGAATTGCTCAGTAGTATAAAGGCTATTATGTGAGATTCTGGTCCTCAAGATGTAGGTTCGATTCCTGCCTGAGCAACAAAGAGAGCTTTAGCTGTAGTTCAAAAGACTCGGCCGAAGCTCTTTCTTTTTAAGGATACATCTATGAAAGGAATCTATACACTGGCAGGCATCTGCCTGCTGTCGGGCCTGTGGACCGTGAGGGCGCAGGAAGCATCGGCCCCCGCTCCCGAGGACAGCCTTCAAACAATCTCCGATACAGCGGTTGTCGCAGTGCCGGCAAAAGACACCATTGTCATCACCACCAGTCTGGGCGTCATGAAAGCCGTTTTCTACGACGATGTGCCCCGGCACCGGGCCATGTACGAACGTCGGATCCGCGAAGGCGCCTTCGACGGCACGCTGTTTTATCGTGTGGTGAAGGGATTCATGATACAAGGCGGATCGCCCGATTCCCGCAATGCCGCTCCCGGCGCGCGCGTGGGGCAGGGAAGTACCCAGTATCTGCTCTTGCCTGAGTTTCGCGAGCAACACATCGCCCGCAAGGGTGCCATTGCCGCTCCCCGTCAGCCCGAGAAGACCAATCCCCAGAAAAAGTCGGATTGCAGCCAGTTTTTCATCGTGCAGGGCCATCCCTATTCACCGGGCTATCTCGACACCTTGGAGATGGCACGCAACAACCCCGTCAAAAACGAGTGGTGGAAGGAAAACTACACGCCCCACAAAGCAGAGATGGACAGCCTCAGGAAAGCCAATCCTCGCGAATACAACCGCCGGCTGCGCCAGTACCGCGAAGCGCTGGATGTCTATCTGCACCAGCATCCCGCCACGCTCTTTTTCTCTGAGGAGCAGCGCCAGGCACTCACCCGGCAGGGAGGCGAACTCAATCTCAACGGCCAATATACCTTCTTTGCCGAAGTGGTCGAGGGACTGGAGGTGATAGACAAGATCGCCGACCGCCGCACCGACAAGAACGAACGTCCGCTGCAGGATGTCCGGATTGTTTCAATCAAAATCAAATAGCTTTTTTCAGGCTTCCTGGGCACAGCGTTCGGCGCAGAGTTCTCCGTCGATGGCCGAGCTGACAATGCCGCCGGCATAACCGGCCCCTTCTCCGCAGGGATAGAGGCCTCGGATGCCCTGCAGGTTCATCTGCCCGGGATCGCGCAGCATGCGCAGGGGCGAGGAAGTGCGCGTCTCGCAGGCGATGAGTTGGGCTTCGTTGGTGAGAAATCCTTTGATGTTGCGGTCGAACAGCCGGAATCCCTGCTGCAACCGCCGGCGGATTTCATCGGGCAGCCATTCGTGAAGCGGGGAAGCCACCAGCCCTGGCAAATAGGACGAAGATGGCAGACTCTCGGAGGCGCGGCCCTGGACAAAGTCGGCCATGCGTTGGGCAGGCGCTTTGAGCCCCTGGGCCACTTGCCGGTAGGTGTGGATTTCCAGGGCTTGTTGCAACTGGAGCATCTGTCGGAAAACAGGCATGCTGTGGGCATCGTTTCCGGATGGCATCACTTCCCTGACAAAAGCCGAATAACGGGGCAGGTCTTCGGGGCGGATTTCCACCACCATGCCCGAATTGGCCCATTTCGTCCCCCGGTTGGAGGGCGACATGCCGTTGACCACCAGGGCGCCGTTCTCGTTGCCGGCCGGCACCACCAGACCGCCGGGACACATGCAGAAGGAATAGACGCCGCGGCCGTCCACCTGCTCGACAAAACTGTATTCGGCGGCAGGCAGGAACTCGCCTCTCCCTTGCGGGCTGTGGTACATGAGGCGGTCGATGAGCGGCTGGGGATGCTCCAGCCGGACACCCATGGCAAAGCCCTTGGCCTCCAGCGGCATTTGAAGGCGATGCATCAGCTCATAGACATCGCGGGCCGAATGGCCGGTGGCCAGGATGACCGGCCCGCGAAATTCCTCCCCGCCCTGGCAGCGGATGCCCACACAGCGGCCGTCGCGAAGCAGGATGTCGGTCATGCGTGTCTGGAAATGGACCTCGCCCCCGCAGTCGAGGATCTGTTGCCGCATATTGGCGATGATGCCGGGCAGTTTGTCGGTGCCGATGTGGGGATGGGCGTCGAGCAGGATGTTGTCGGAGGCGCCGAACTGGTGGAAAAGCCGGAGGATGCGTCCCACATTGCCCCGTTTTTTGCTGCGGGTATAGAGCTTGCCGTCGGAAAATGCCCCGGCACCGCCCTCTCCGAAACAATAGTTGGATTCTTCGTCGATCTGCTGCCGACGGACCGCCTGGGCCAGGTCGCGCTTGCGTTCGCTGACGGCTTTGCCCCTTTCCACGACGATGGGCCGGCGATGCAGTTCAATCAGTCTCAGGGCGGCAAACAGACCGGCCGGACCGGCCCCCACCACGATGACAGGCGGTGCCTGGGAGACATCTTCGTAATGGATGGTTTCGGGCTGGGGCGACTGGACCGGCTCGTTTTCATAAACCATCACTTGCACCTGCATCATCACGGTGCGCTGCCGGGCATCGACCGAGCGCTTGAGCAGTTGCACGCCCGTCACATGGTCCGGGTCCAAGCCTTTCAGGCGGCATACACTGGCCTTGAGGCGGTCGTTGTCGGCGGCCTCCCGGGGCAGTATGCGCAAACTGAACTCGTGTACCATGCGGGCGGTTGTTTATCCAAACAGCAGGCGGAAGGCCTCTTCGATCTTCTTGACGCTGGCCACCTCGATCTTGAAGCGCTTCAGGTCGAGCCCGCTGCCCGAAAAATCGGGGATGACGATTCTTTTGAACCCCAGCTTCTGGGCTTCCATGATGCGCTGCTCGATGCGGCTCACCGGGCGTATCTCGCCGGCCAGTCCCACTTCGCCGGCCAGACAGGTGTCTTTGTCGACGGCGATGTCCAGATTGGACGACAGGATGGCGGTGAGCACGGCCAGGTCGATGGCCGGGTCGCTCACTTTGATGCCGCCGGCGATATTGAGGAATACATCTTTCTGGGCAATCTTGAAACCGGCTCTCTTTTCGAGGACGGCCAGCAACATATTGAGGCGCCTTATCTCAAAGCCGGTGGTGGAACGCTGGGCCACGCCGTAGGCGGCGGTGCTCACCAGGGCCTGGGTCTCGATCATGAATGGACGGATGCCCTCGATGGCGGCGGCGATGGCTACGCCGCTCAGGCCCAGATGCTGGCGGCTGAGCAGCAGTTCGGAGGGGTTGGACACTTCGCGCAGACCCTCGCGCCGCATCTCGTACATGCCGATTTCGGCGATGCTGCCGAAGCGGTTCTTGATGGAGCGCAGGATGCGATAGACATAGTGCGAGTCGCCTTCGAAAAGCAGGACGGTATCGACGATGTGCTCCAACACCTTGGGGCCGGCGATGCTGCCTTCCTTGTTGATGTGCCCGATCAGGATGACGGGCAGGTCGCGGGTCTTGGCCACCCGGAGCAGGGTGGCGGCGCATTCACGCACCTGGGTGACACTGCCGGGCGAGGATTCGGCCGTCTCGGTGTAGAGCGTCTGGATGGAATCGACCACCAAGAGGTCGGGCTGCACCTGGTCGACATGCTCCAGGATTTTTTCGAGCAGGGTTTCGGAGACAAACCAGGCCTGGGGATTCTCCCCCTGGATGCGGTCGGCCCTGAGCTTGATCTGCTGCAGGCTCTCTTCGCCCGAGACGTAGAGCACTTTCTTGTCGGGCATCTGCAGGATGGTCTGCAGCACCAGGGTCGATTTGCCGATGCCCGGTTCGCCGCCCAGCAGCGTGACCGAGCCGGGCACTATGCCGCCGCCCAGCACGCGGTCCAACTCGCTGCAGCCCGTCGCAATGCGCATCTGGCGGCTGCTGTCCACCTGGCTGAGCAGTTGCGGCCGGCTGTCGGCATGGCTGACCTTGACGGCCGGAGCCGAGGCGGCCTCGCGGATCACTTCCTCGTGAAGGGTGCCCCATTGGCCGCAGGCCGGGCATTTGCCCATCCATTTGGGGAAGTCGGCGCCGCAGTTTTGGCAGAGATATACAGTCTTGTTTTTGGCCATGGCTTTGGTTGTCTGTCTCGCTCACAAAAATAGTCAGATTAATTCAATCTCGGTGCAGGGGAGGGTGGAAGTTTGAAAAAATAAAAGCGTCCGGCTTTCGTACCGGACGCGCTGTGTTGCGGAGAAAGGATTCGAACCAATGACCTTTGGGTTATGAGCCCAACGAGCTACCACTGCTCCACTCCGCGATGTATTACGGGTGCAAAGGTAGGGCTTTTCGCCGTAAAAACAAACTTTCGCCCCGTTTTTTACATTATTTGGGCAAAAAAATGGGGCTGGAGCCATTGTTTTATCGTAAAAAAACGGCTATATTTGTTCGTTTTTAGGGCCTGTCGAAAACGGCCTTCGCCCAGGGGGTAGAACCCTGGATAATGAACTGAAACTAAACACTATGATGGAAGAAGAAATCAAGCAGGAACAGCAGAGCGACTACTCTGCGAAAAATATCCAGGTACTGGAAGGACTGGAAGCTGTCCGCAAGCGTCCGGCCATGTATATCGGCGATACTTCCGAGAAGGGTTTGCACCACCTGGTCTATGAAGTGGTGGACAACTGTATCGACGAGGCGCTGGCCGGCTTCTGCAACGACATCAAGGTCTGGATCAATCCCGACAACTCGGTGACGGTGAGCGACAACGGACGCGGTATTCCGGTCGATATGCACGAAAAGGAACATCGCTCGGCCCTGGAGGTCGTCCTGACGGTGCTGCACGCCGGCGGTAAGTTCGACAAAGGTTCGTACAAGGTGTCGGGTGGTCTGCACGGCGTCGGCGTGTCGTGCGTCAATGCCCTGTCGTCGGCTTTCCATGTGGAGGTCTGCCGCGACGGCAAGAAATACGAGCAGGACTATGCCAAGGGCAAGCCGCTGTATTCGGTGCGCGAAGTCGGTCCGTCGGACAAGACGGGTACGACCATCACCTTCCTGCCTGACAAGGAGATTTTCTCCACCACGGAATACAAATACAACATCCTCGAGAACCGTCTGCGTGAGCTGGCCTATCTGAATGCCGGCATCACCCTGACCCTGACCGACCTGCGTCCCAATCCGGACGATCCCCAGGCGGCTCCCCGCACCGACACCTTCTATTCGGAGCAGGGCCTGAACGAGTTTGTCCGCTACATCGACGGCATCCGCGAACCGCTCATCGACGATGTGATCCACATTTCCACCGACAAATACGGCACCCCGGTCGAGGTGGCCATGATCTACAATACCTCCTACACGGAGAATGTCCATTCCTACGTCAACAACATCAACACCATCGAAGGCGGCACGCACCTGGCCGGTTTCCGTCGTGCCCTGACCCGCACGCTGAAGAAATATGCCGATGATGCCAAGCTGCTCGAGAAAGTCAAGGTGGAGATTTCGGGCGATGACTTCCGCGAAGGCCTGACGGCCGTGATTTCGGTCAAGGTGGCCGAACCCCAGTTCGAAGGCCAGACCAAGACCAAGCTGGGCAACAACGAGGTGATGGGTATCGTCGATCAGACGGTGGCCGAGGCCCTGGGCAACTATCTGGAGGAACATCCCAAGGCCGCCCGCACGATCGTGGACAAGGTGGTGCTGGCCGCCACGGCCCGCAACGCCGCCCGCAAGGCCCGTGAAATGGTCCAGCGCAAATCCCCGCTCTCCGGCGGTGGTCTGCCGGGCAAGCTGGCCGACTGCACCAACCGCGATCCGGAAAAATGCGAGATCTTCCTTGTCGAGGGTGATTCGGCAGGCGGCACGGCCAAGCAGGGCCGTCACCGCGAGTACCAGGCCATCCTGCCCCTGCGCGGTAAGATCCTGAACGTCGAGAAGGCCATGCCCCACCGTGTCTTCGACAGCGAGGAAATCCGCAACATCTACACCGCCTTGGGTGTGACCATCGGCACGGACGATGATTCCAAGGAGCTGAACCTCGACAAGCTGCGCTACCACAAGATCATCATCATGACCGATGCCGATGTCGATGGCAGCCACATCGACACCCTGATCATGACCTTCTTCTTCCGCTACATGAAGCCCATCATCGAGAAGGGCTATCTCTATATCGCCAACCCGCCTCTGTATCTGTGCCGCAAGGGCAAGATCGAAGAGTACTGCTGGACCGACCAGCAGCGCCAGGCCTTCATCGACAAATACGGCGGCGGCCAGGAGAACGCCATCCATACCCAGCGTTACAAAGGTCTGGGTGAAATGAATGCCGAGCAGCTGGCTTCCACCACCATGGAGCCGGCCAACCGCATCCTGCGCCAGGTGACTATCGAAAACGCTGCGGCAGCCGACTACATCATCTCCATGCTGATGGGCGACGATGTGGGCCCGCGCCGCGAGTTTATCGAGGCCAACGCCACCTATGCCAACATCGATGCCTGATTTGACATTTTCTAAACGATAACAGCTATGAAATCAAGATCCGTTACCCTGTGGTCGAGCAGCCTGACGGCCGTCTGCCTTGTCGTGATGTGTGTGCTGATGTCTTCCTGTGGCAAGGAAACCTGCAGGATGACACAAGATCTGGATGCTTTGTATGACAACCTGCCTTTCGCCATGCCGGCCTATCAGTTGCCGGACATTCCCGACTACCGGGTGGACATCGCCGATTTCGGCGGTGTCAACGACGGAACGGCCGACAATACCCAGGCCTTTGCCGATGCCATTGCCCATATCGCCCAGAAGGGCGGCGGTGAGCTGCGGGTAGGCCCCGGTATCTGGCTGACAGGCCCGATAGAATTCACCAGCAATTTCTGTCTGAACGTCGAAAAGGGAGCCGTGATCCTGTTTACCCGCGATCACTCCCGCTATCCCCTTATCCGCAGCACCTTCGAGGGTTGGGACGCCTGGCGCTGCCAGTCGCCGCTTTCGGCCTTGAACTGCGAAAACATCGCCATCGTCGGCGGGGGTGTCCTGGACGGCCAGGGCGACAGCTGGCGTCCGGTCAAGCGGGGCAAGATGACCAACAGCCAGTGGCAGAAACTGCTCGACTCGGGCGGCGCATTGAGCCGCCGGGGCGACATCTGGTTCCCCTCCGAAGGGGGCCGTGCCGGTTATGAAGACGGTTTCCTGCGTGCTTCCTCCGACCGCGAGACCCTGGAATCGATCAAGGATTTCTTCCGTCCGGTCATGCTCAGTTTCCGTCATTGCAAGAATGTCTTGCTCTCGGGAGTATCGTTCCAGAATTCCCCGGCCTGGTGCCTGCATCCCTACTGCTGCGAGAATGTGGTGCTCTACCGTGTTTCGGTGCGCAACCCCTGGTATTCGCAGAACGGTGACGGCCTGGATCTGGAATCGTGCACCAACTCCATCATCACCCAGTGCATTTTCGATGTCGGCGACGATGCCATCTGCATCAAGTCGGGCAAGGATGCCCAGGGTCGCCGTCGGGGCATGCCCACGCAAGATGCTTTGATTGTCGGCAACACGGTCTATCACGGTCATGGCGGTTTCGTCATCGGCAGTGAGATGTCGGGCGGTGCCCGCCGGCTCTATGTCAAGGACTGCACCTTCCTGGGAACGGATGTCGGCCTGCGTTTCAAGAGCACGCGCGGCCGCGGCGGTGTGGTGGAGGATATTTTCATCGACGGCATCCGCATGGTGGACATCCCCACCGAAGCTTTGTCGTTCAACCTGTATTATTCCGGCAAGTCGCCCGTACCTGAAGAAGGCGATGCGCCCGATCAGATCAAAATGGAGATGCGCCCCGTGGACGAGACCACGCCGGTGTTCCGCAAGATCTATATCAGCCATGTCATCTGCGACGGCGCCGACTGCGCCTTCCTGTTCAACGGCCTGCCTGAAATGAAGCTCAGCGAGGTGGAAATCCACAACAGCATCTTCACGGCCCGCCGCGGCGGCATCCTGGCCCAGGTGGACGGTATCCTGCTCGACAAGGTGACCATCAATCAGTCGGAGGGCAAGGAGTTGCTCTACCAGGACGCGCACAACGTCACGATACAATAAGTATAGTCTGTCCCGAGGCCATGAGACACAGTTACGGCCTGTACGAATTCAATGCCCTGATCCGCGATCGGCTCGAAGATGCTTTTCCGGAGACGTACTGGGTCAGGGCCGAGATAGCAGAGTGCAAGCCCAACAGCTCGGGCCATTGCTATCTGGAGCTGATTGAGAAGGGCAGTGGCGACCGTCTGACAGCCCGTATGCGGGCGGTGATCTGGGCCAATGTCTGGTTTCCGCTCAGTTTGCAGTTTGAAGAGGCTACCGGCAGTGCGTTGGCCGTCGGGCAAAAAATACTGGCCGAGGTGAGTGTCAGTTTTCACGAACTCTACGGCCTTTCTTTGACAATAACTGACATCGATCCCGAGTACACGCTGGGCGAATGGGCCTTGCGCCGTCGGGAAATCCTTCGGCGACTGGAGGAGGACGGGGTGTTGGAGATGAACCGGCAACTGCCCACCCCCTTGCTGCCCCAGCGCCTGGCGGTGATTTCTTCGGAGAAGGCGGCCGGCTACGAGGATTTCGTACACCAGCTTTCGTCGGGAGGCTATGCCTTCTATGCGAAGCTGTTCCCGGCCATCGTACAGGGCAACCAGGCGGAGGCTTCCATTTTGGAGGCACTCGACCGGATTCTGGAGCACAGGGCCATGTTTGACATGGTGGTGTTGATACGGGGTGGAGGTGCCTCGGCCGACCTGTCGTGCTTCGACAGCTACGACCTCTGCTCGGCACTGGCCCAGTTCCCCCTGCCGGTGTTGGTGGGCGTGGGGCACGAGCGCGACAAGTCGGTGGCCGATGCGGTGGCCCATGTGTCGGTCAAGACCCCGACGGCTGCCGCGGCTTGGCTCATCGACCGGATGGCTGTCCGGCAGGAAGCCCTCGAAACCTGCACTGCGCGCCTGGAGACATTGCTCAGGGAGGCTCACCGGCAACTGGACAGACAGTGGCAACAGGCGGCCGAGCGCTGCCGCCGGGCCACAGACGTGTTCTGCCAGGGACAGAGGTTGAAGCTCCAAGCCTCTCAGTTGCGCTTGCAGCAGAAGACCGAAGCATGGATCGCCGACGGCGGCCGGCGGCTGGAAACGATACGGGAGACGCTCAGGCGTCAGAGCGGGCAGCGGCTGCTGCAGGCCCAACACCGGCTCGACCTGATTGAAAAGGATATAGAGGCGGTCTCGCCCCGCCGCCAGTTGGAAAGGGGCTACTCGATGACGTTGTGTCAAGGCCGCCTGCTGCGGTCGGCCAAGGGCCTGCCCAAGGGCAGTGTGCTGGAGACCAGGTTAGCAGACGGGATATTGGTTTCTAAAACTGTAGAGAATGGAGAAGAAGACATATAAAGCCGCAATGGAAGAGTTGGAGTCGATCCTGGCCTCGATCGAGCAGGGCGACATGGATGTGGACGACATGCTCAAAAAAGTGGGCCGGGCAACGGAGTTGATCCGTTTCTGCCGCCAGAAACTGACGCAAACCGACGAAGCGGTGCAGAAATTAATGGAAGAAATACGTTAATCTTTTAATTATACGAATTATGAAGAGAATGATGTGGTTGCTGGCTGCTGCCTGCCTTCTGTTGGCCGGTTGCCAGAAGAAAGACAACGAACCGGTTGTCAAGAACGTGATTTTTATGATTGGTGATGGAATGGGGCTGAACCAGGCCTACGCCGGTGCATGGGCCAAGGGTGAACCCTTGCAGATGATGGCCTCGACAACGGCCTTTGCCCTGCAGGAAACCTGGTCGGCCGACAACAAGGTGACTGACTCTGCCGCCAGTGGTACTGCCATGGCTTGCGGCGTGAAGACCTACAACTATGCTATTGGTCTGAACAGGGACAGCGTGCCTGTAGAGTCCATCTTGGAACAATCTGCCTGTAACGGTAAGGCTACAGGTATTGTTGTGACCTGTGCTATGACACATGCCACTCCAGCCTCTTTTGTTGCTCATCAGACGAATCGAAACAAAGCCGAGGAAATCGCTGTCGATTTCGTCCACTACGGCCCCGATGTCATGATCGGTGGCGGCCGCAAGCACTTCGAAGCCCGCAAGGACAGCTTGAACATGAGCGACAGCCTGCGTGCCAAAGGTTACGATGTGGTCTATACGCTGGAAGATGCCATCAATTCTTCTTCGAAGTACCTGGCCGCTTTCTGCGCCGAAGACAAACTGCCCACTGTCGTAGACGGTCGTGGCGACTTCCTGCCCCGTGCCGTGGATCTGGCCATCCAAAAACTGAAAAAGGAAAAGAACGGCTTCTTCCTGATGGTGGAAGGCTCGCAGATCGATATGCGCTGCCATTCGAACGACATGGTGGGAGAAATCGGTGAAGTGCTCGATTTTGACGATGCTGTGGCTGTAGCCCTCGAATTTGCCAGGAAAGACAAACACACCTTGGTGGTAATCACTGCCGACCATGAAACCGGCGGCCTGGCCATTCTGCAGAAGGGTGCCTACGAAGGAGCCGAGAAGTTCAGACACAAATTCACCACCACGGGCCATACCGGCGTGCCTGTACCCATCTATGCCTACGGTCCCGGTAGTCAGAACTATGAAGGCCTAATGCAGAATTCTGATCACAAGGCCATTATGTCCCGTCTGATGGGCCTGAAATAAGACTATGGGCAAGTATGCGTTGATCATGGCCGGAGGCAGCGGAAACAGGATGGCTGCCGATGTTCCGAAGCAGTTTCTGCCTTTGGCGGGACGGCCTGTGTTGATGCGTACATTGGAAATATTCTATCAGTATGATCCGGCGGTATGCCAGATCCTGGTTTTGCCGTCGGCTCATCTGATTTATTGGAAACAACTGTGCCGGCAGTGGGGTTTCGACCTCCCGCACCAGGTGGTCGAAGGAGGCAGCGAACGCTTCCATTCCGTCAAGAACGGTCTGGTCAGGATGCAGCAGCTCCGCACTGAAGCCGGTATGTCGCAGGCGGCCGGACAGGACGACCTGGTGGCCGTGCACGATGCCGTGCGCCCTCTGATCGATGTGGAGTTCATCGGCCGTTGTTACGAGGCGGCCGACCGCTACGGCGCTGTCGTGCCGGTGCTGCCCATGACGGAGAGTGTGCGTCGGGTGGCAGCCGACGGAGAGAGCCAGGCCGAGGACCGTCACAGTTTCTTCCGGGTGCAGACGCCGCAGATTTTCCGGGCCGACCTGCTATGGAAAGCCTATCAGCAGGAATACCGGCCTGAGTTTACCGACGATGCCTCCGTGGTGGAGGCCGACGGGGCGAAGATCTATGTGGTGAACGGGCTCAGGGAGAACATCAAGATCACCATGCCCGAAGACATGGTGCTGGCTGAATACTGGCTAAACAGCAAGTGATGGATCTGTCGCAGGAGCTGACATATCTCAAGGGCGTCGGTCCTTCGCGTGCCGACATCCTGGCCAAGGAATTGCAAATCACCTGCCAGGAAGACCTGCTGTATTATTTCCCCTACAAATACATCGACCGCAGCCGCATCTTCAAGATAGCGGAACTGACCTCGGGCATGCCCTATGTGCAGGTGTGCGGACGCATCGTCTCCTTCCAGCAGGTGGGCGAGGGCCGGGCCAAACGCCTGACGGCCAAGTTTTCCGACGATACGGGCTCACTGGAACTGGTATGGTTCAAGGGCCTCAAATACATCCAGGACCGTTACAAGACCACCGAGACCTATCTGGTCTTCGGCAAGCCGGCCCAATACGGCAACCAGCTCACCATCGCCCATCCCGACCTGGATGTGGCCAACGAACGCAACCTGAAAGTGCTGACCGGTGGTTTGCAGGCCTACTACAACACCACCGAGAAGATGAAGGGCAGCTACCTCAACAGCCGGGCCTTGCAGAAGATCATGGTGTCGCTCTTCCAGAGCCTCAACGTGCCGCTGGCAGAGACCTTGCCCGACTGGCTGCTGACGCGGCTGCACCTCATGCCGCTCAACGACGCGCTCCGTCAGGTGCATTTCCCCACCGATGCGGTGGCCTTGCGCGATGCCCGCTACCGGCTCAAGTTGGAGGAACTGCTCTTTTTGCAGTTGCAGATCCTCCAGTTTGCCCAGCAGCGCAACCGCAAGCTGCGCGGCTACCCTTTCCGCGTGATAGGCGACAACTTCAACAACTTCTATCACCACTGCCTGCCATTTACCCTGACCGGTGCCCAGAAACGGGTGCTGAAGGAGATCCGGACCAATGTTGCCGGTGAGGTGCAGATGAACCGCCTCATCCAGGGCGATGTGGGCAGCGGCAAGACACTGGTGGCGCTCATGTCGATGCTGATGGCCGTCGACAACGGCTACCAGGCTTGTCTGATGGCCCCCACGGAAATCCTGGCCAACCAGCACTACGACAATATCCGCCGCCTGCTTGGCGATCTGCCTGTCGAGGTGGCCCTGCTCACCGGCTCGACCAAAAAGAAAGACCGCACCCCGTTGCACGAGCGCCTTCGCAACGGACAGCTCAATATCTTGATCGGCACCCATGCCTTGATCGAGGACGAAGTCCAGTTCCACAACCTGGGGCTGGTGGTCATCGACGAGCAGCACCGCTTCGGAGTGGTGCAGCGCTCGCGCCTCTGGACCAAGAGCGCCCGTGCACCGCATGTGCTGGTCATGACGGCCACTCCCATTCCCAGGACGCTGGCCATGACGCTCTATGGCGACCTGGATGTCTCGGTCATCGACGAATTGCCGCCGGGCCGCAAGCCCATCCAGACGATCCATCGTTTCGACAACCAGCTTTCCGACCTTTACCGGTTCATGCACCAGTCGCTCCGGGAAGGACGCCAGATATACATCGTCTATCCTTTGATCGAAGAATCGGAACGCTCCGACTACAAGAACCTGCTGGACGGCTACGAACATATTTGCTCGGTGTTTTCCGAGGTCGAGGTGGGTATGGTCCACGGCAAGATGAAGCCGGCCGAGAAGGACGAACAGATGCAGCGCTTTGTCCGGGGCGAGACGCGCATTCTGGTGGCCACCACAGTGATAGAAGTGGGCGTGGATGTGCCCAACGCCTCGATCATCGTGATCCAGAACGCCGAACGTTTCGGCCTGTCGCAGCTGCACCAGCTGCGGGGCCGGGTGGGCCGCGGCGCCGACCAGTCGTATTGTGTGCTGCTCACCTCCTACAAACTCTCCGAAGACGGCCGCAAGCGCATCGACATCATGACGTCCACCAACGACGGATTCGAGATTTCGGAAGCCGACCTGAAGATGCGTGGCCCGGGCGACATCGAGGGCGTGCAGCAAAGCGGCATGCCTTTCGACCTGAAGATTGCCGACCTGGCCCGCGACGGCCAGCTCATCGAATATGCCCGCCGGCTGGCGCAGGAAATCCTCCAGGAAGATCCCGACCTGGAGGCACCCCAAAACACTCTGCTGAAGAGCGGGCTGAAAAAACGCTACGGCAAGAAAATAAACTGGGGTGTTATCAGTTAATACGTGTATGAAACTCTCGGTCATCATCGTCAATTACAACGTGCGCTATTTCCTGCAGCAGTGCCTCGACTCAGTGCAGAAGGCCATGCAGGGCATGGAAGGGGAAATCTTCGTGGTGGACAACTGTTCCTCGGACGATTCCCTGGCGATGCTCTCGCAGCGTTTCCACAGCGTGCGCGTGCTGGCCAACCAAGACAATCCCGGCTTTGCCAAGGCCAACAACCAGGCCATCGCCCTGTCGTCGGGCCAGTATGTGCTGCTGCTCAATCCCGACACCCTGGTGGCCGAAGATGCCCTGCGACTGGCCGTTGACTATATGGATGCCCATCCCGGCTGCGGCGGTCTGGGAGTGAAGATGACCGACGGGCGCGGCTGTTTCCTGCGCGAGTCCAAGCGTGGCCTGCCCACCCCGATGGTGTCGTTCTGCAAGGTCTTCGGGCTGTCGGCCCTGTTCCCCAAATCAAGGCTCTTTGGCCGTTATCACCTGGGTTTTCTCGATGAAAACGAAACCAACGAGGTGGACATCCTGGCCGGTGCCTTCATGATGATGCGCCGTGAAGCCCTCGACAAGGTAGGGCTGCTCGACGAGACCTTTTTTATGTATGGCGAGGATATCGACCTGTCCTACCGGCTCGAGGCGGGCGGCTACCGCAATGTCTATTTCCCGGCTTCGCGCATCCTTCATTACAAGGGCGAAAGCACCAAGAAAGGCAGCCTCAACTATGTGAAGGTCTTCTACCGGGCCATGATCATCTTTGCCCGCAAACACTATCACGGTTCTTTCCTGGCACTCTACCTGGCCATGATCCACGTGGCCGTCTTCCTGCGTGCCGCCCTGTCGGCCGTCGCCATCTTCCTGCGCAAGAGCTACTGGAAAGTGCTGTTCGCCCTGCGCCGGCTGTTTTCCTGGCAGCGTCCCCGGGTTTGCCTGCTGGTGGGCGCCGAAGAGGACCGACCGGTCATGAAGCGGGCCCTCGATCTGGCATTGGCCCGGCAGGGAGCCCGTCGCACGGCCACTTTGTATGCCGACGGCTTTGCCTCTCTGGAGGCGGTGCTGGCGCAGCAGCAGGCCGACGAGATTGTCTTTTCCGACCGTTTGGACAACTATAAGGAACTGATCCTTAGCATGGAAAAACATGCTTCCCGCCATCGGGAATACAAGATTGTCCACCTGGCCGACAAATACCTGGTCGGCAGCAATCTGGTGCTGATTTTTGATTGAAATGTAGAAACAAACTCGTATCTTCGCAGAAAATTTCAAGCCATGCCCAATACCAACGAACAGTTTGATGCCATCGTTGCCAAGTGCCGTCGGGTATTTGCCGACAAGCTGAAGGATTACGGCCCTTCCTGGCGCGTTTTCCGTCCGGAGTCCGTCACCGACCAGCTCTTCATCAAGGCCAAGCGTATCCGCAGCATCGAGGAGAAGGGTGAGACCCGGGTCGGGGAAGGCATCTATCCCGAATTCATGGCCATCGTCAACTACGGTGTCATCGCTCTCATACAGTTGGACAAAGGCTATTCCGACACCATCGACATGACGGCCGCACAGGCCCTGGCCCTCTTTGACGAGAAGATCGCTTTGGCCCGCAGCCTGATGCTCGACAAGAACCACGACTACGACGAAGCCTGGCGCGGTATGCGCATATCTTCCTATACCGACATGATCCTGACCAAGTTGAACCGTGTCAAGGTAATCGAGTCGCACGACGGCAGCACCCTGATTTCCGAGGGGATAGACGCCAACTATCTGGATATGATGAATTATGCCATTTTCGGGCTGATTCGCATGACTTTCGACGAAAAAACTCCTGACGCCTGAAATGAAGTCGTTCCACAAAACCATGGCGTGGATTGCCCGGATATTGCTGGGAGCAACTTTTGTCTTTTCGGGCTTTGTCAAGGCAGTCGATCCCCTGGGAACCACTTACAAGATCCAGGATTACCTGCAAGCCTTCGGCTGGGATGTCTTCTATGAATACTCCCTGTTTTTCGCCGTGGCCCTCATCACGTTTGAGATGGTGCTGGGCTTCACCTTGTTGCTGGGCTCCTGGCAGCGGATCGTCTCGGCCGTGACGGCTGTCTATATGCTGGCCATGACCTTGCTCACGCTCTATATCGCCCTGCGCAATCCGGTGAGCGACTGCGGCTGCTTCGGCGACGCCATTGTGCTGAGCAACCGGCAGACCTTCGAAAAGAATGTGGTGCTGCTCCTGCTCTCGCTCCTGCTGTGGCTCTACCGTGCGCCTTTGTACCGGGTGTTCGGCCGCCGGACCTCGGTCTGGGCGCTGATCCTGGCGCTGGCCATTCCGCTCTTCATCTGCCACCTGTCGTACAGGCATCTGCCTTTGCTCGATTTCCGGCCTTACAAGACCGGCACACACCTGATCGACAAGATGATCGTCCCCGAAGGGGCCCCGATGGATTCGGTCGTTACCGAATACATTTACGAGAAAGACGGCCGTCAGCAGCGGTTCACCCTGGCCGACTATCCGGCCGGCGACACGACCTGGCATTTCGTGGACCGGCGCGAGAAGCTGATCCGTCGGGGATATGTACCGCCCATACACGATTTTGAGATACTGCATCCCGACCAGGGCGACATCACCGGGGAGATCCTCTCCGATGCGAACTACTGCTTCCTGTTTGTCTGCCCCCGCCTGGACAAGGCCGACCGCCGGGGCGCCCGCTCCATGCGGGAAGTGCAGGACTATGCCCTTCGCCACGACTACCGTATCTATGGCCTGACGGCTTCGCCGGCCTCTCTGGTCGATGAGTGGAAGTATGAGTACGACTTGCTGTTTGACTTCTGCTCGGTCGATGAAATCACGCTCAAGACGATGATCCGTTCCAACCCTGGGCTGGTACTGCTCAAAGACGGTACGGTCTATAACAAATGGGCCTGGCGCGACATCCCCTCCTTGAGTCGCCAGATGGACGAACCTTTGTCAGAGGGCAATGCCGGCAAAATGCGCGACATGCGCGACCGCCATCGCATCGTCAACCTCATCGTGGGCGCCTTGCTGCTTTATGTGGTGCTATATGTTTTCAGGGGTGCTTCCCTCATCAGCGACTATATCAAACGAAAAAAAAATAAACCAACTAATTAATCGGAAATGAGAAAGAAAATCGTAGCAGGCAACTGGAAAATGAACAAGACCCTGCAGGAAGGCCTGGCTCTGGCCAAAGGTCTGGACGAAGTCCTGGCCAAGGAAAAAGTGAATTGTGAAGTCATCATCGGAACGCCTTTCATCCATCTGGCATCGGTATGCGCTGCCATCGATACGAAAAAGATCGGTGTCGCCGCCGAAAACTGCGCCGACCATGCTTCGGGCGCCTATACAGGTGAAGTCTCGGCCGCCATGGTCAAATCCACCGGTGCCGAATATGTCATCCTGGGCCACAGCGAGCGCCGTGCCTATTACGGTGAGACGCCCGAAATGCTCAAGACCAAGGTGCGTCTGGCCCTGGACAACGGACTGACCCCCATTTTCTGCATCGGTGAAGTGCTCGAAGAGCGCAAGGCCGGCAAGCATTTTGAAGTGGTCAAAGCCCAGGTCGAACAGTCGCTGTTTGATCTGTCTGCCGAAGATTTCTCGAAAATCATCCTGGCTTACGAACCTGTCTGGGCCATCGGTACGGGCGAAACCGCCACACCGGAGCAGGCCGAGGAAATCCATGCCTATATCCGCGGTGTGATTGCCGCCAAATACGGCCGTCAGGTGGCCGACGACTGCTCCATCCTCTATGGCGGCAGCTGCAAGCCTTCGAATGCCAAGGAACTCTTTGCCAATCCCGATGTCGATGGCGGCCTGATCGGCGGCGCCTCGCTCAAGGTGGAGGATTTCATGGGCATTGTCCGTGCCTGGTAGTTTCAAGGAAAAATTGGGCAACAGCGTCCGGCAGGCCACACCGCGGGCGCTGAAGACCATCTGGTGGATCTTCCGTATCACGGCGACCATCTCGCTGGTCATGTTCCTGCTCAAGTACACCGGGATGCTCATTTGTATCTCGGCGCTGGTGAGCCCGGTCTTCCATCTGTTCGGACTGCCGGGCGACGCAGCCATGGCCTATGTGAGCGGCTATTTCATCAATGTCTATTCCTGTGTGGCGGTGGTATCGACCATCTCGCTGACAGCCAGGGAAATGACCATTCTCGGCGCCATGACCCTGGCGGCCCATGCCATCCCTGTCGAGACCGCCGTCCAGCACAAAACCGGATCGCCGTCGTGGTATTGTGTGACGGTGCGTACCCTGGGCTCGCTGGCCCTGGGCATCGCCCTGAATCTGGTCCTGCCCGGCCGCCCCGAGAGTTGGGGCGAACAGACGGCAGCCCTGTCGGAGATCCCGCTCATCGCCATCCAGGGCGACTTCTGGCCCATGTTCAAGGCTTGGTTGCTGGGCCTTCTCAAACTGACCGTCTGGATGACCTGCCTGATCTGGCTGTTGAATGTCCTGCAGCGCATCCTGTACGAGTTCAACCTGATGGAAAAGGTTTCCAAGGCTTTCAAGCCGCTGCTGAGGCTGTTCGGCCTGGGGGAGAAGACCTCCTTTCTGTGGATTGTGGCCAACCTGGTGGGCCTTTCGTACGGCTCGGCCATCATGCTCGACGAGGCCGAACGAGGCAACCTGAGTGTCAGGGACATCAATCTGCTCAATACCCACATCGGCATTTCGCACAGCAATCTGGAAGACCTTCTGCTGGTCTCCGCCCTGGGCGGGGTGTGGTATGTGATCCTGCTCTCCCGCTGGGTGCTGGTGACGATATTGGTGTGGATGCTCCGTTTTTTTATGTATCTTTGTCATCCGACTAAGTAACCTCTAAACTCTGTTTTTATGTTCAAGGGACAGCCCAAGGGCCTTTATGCACTGGCATTGGCCAATACCGGTGAGCGTTTCGGCTACTATACCATGCTCGCCATCTTCACGCTCTACATGCGATCCAAGTTCGGTTGGGACGAGAATGCTGCCGGACAAGTGTATGCCATTTTCCTGGCAGGTGTCTATTTCATGCCGCTGATCGGTGGTATGATTGCCGACCGTATCGGTTATGGCAAATGTGTCACCATCGGTGCCTTCGTCATGATTGCCGGCTATCTGTCGCTGGCCGTGCCGATGGCCACGCAGGCGGTCGATAAATGGACCCTTTTCGGCGGTCTGGCGATGATTGCCGTGGGCACCGGCCTGTTTAAGGGCAACCTGCAAGTGTTGGTGGGCAATCTCTACGACGACCCGAAATATGCCGACAAGCGCGATGCCGCTTTCAGCCTGTTCTACATGGCCATCAACATCGGTGCCATGTTTGCCCCGGCCATGGCCAAAGCCCTCTACAATCCGCATATCGAAGGAGCCGGCTTCCATTTCGTACCCATCGACAATGCCGTGGTCGAATATGCCTCCCGTTCGGGTGAATACCTGCAGTCACTGGCTGCCGGCTATAGACTCTGCTTCTATGTGGCCTGTGCTTCGCTGGTCCTGTCGCTGATTATCTACTTCGCCTGCCGTCCGTGGTTCAAACACGCCGATGTCAACACCAAGCAGGCCAAGAAGCAGGATGTCCAGGTACAGGAACTCACACCGGCACAGACCAGGGCCCGCATCGTTGCCCTGCTGCTGGTCTTCGCTGTCGTGATTTTCTTCTGGATGGCCTTCCATCAGAACGGTTCGGCCCTGACTTTCTTTGCCGACAAATACACCAAGCTCAACGGTATTACCGGCCTGAACCGCATTTGGTTCAACATCTGGTCGCTGGCATTGATCGCCGTATCGATCTACACGCTGTTCGCCATGTTCCAGAGCGACACGCGCAAAGCCCGTACCATCGCCGGTATCGCCACGCTGGCCCTTTGGGGCGGCGCGGTGGCCTTCTATCTGCACATGCCCTCGTCGTTCAATGCCGTCACCTCCGACTTCCAGCAGTTCAACCCCTTCTTCGTAGTGGCCCTGACGCCTATTTCGGTGGCCGTGTTCGGCGCGCTGGGCAAGAGAGGCAAAGAGCCTTCGGCCCCTGTCAAGATCGGACTGGGTATGTTGCTGGCCGGTGTGGGCTTCGCCGTCATCACGGTGGCTTCGACCGGCCTGATCTCGCCCAAGGACCTGGGCGATTCGGCCCAGAGCGTGCTCAACCCCAACTGGCTGATCGGCACTTATTTCACCCTGACCGTGGCCGAGTTGCTGCTCAGCCCGATGGGCATCAGCTTTGTCAGCAAGGTGGCTCCTCCCCAGTACAAGGGTCTGATGATGGGCGGATGGTTTGCCGCCACGGCCATCGGCAACTATCTGAGCCGTATTCCCTCGGCTCTTTGGAACAAGATTCCGCTTATGGCCAACTGGGCCATTTTGATCACCCTCTGCGTGATTGCCGGTCTGATCATGTTCATCCTTCGCCGCAAACTTGAGGCGGCCACCCAAGACTAATTTATTTTTTTAAAATGGAAAACAGTTCATTCAACGCAATACTAGAAGAGAGCTTCCGCAAACACTGGGATCGTCCGGCGCTCTCCAACTACCAGGGTGTCACCCTGAGCTACCGGGATGTGGCCCGCAGAATCGCCAAGTTGCACATTGCCTTCGAGCAGTGTGGACTGGTCAAGGGCGACAAGGTGGCCCTGTGTTCGCGCAACCAGGCCAACTGGGGTATCTGCTTTCTGGCCGCCCTCACCTATGGGGCGGTGCCCGTGCCGATACTTCACGAATTCAAACCCGGCAACATCCACCACCTGGTCAATCATTGCGAAGCCAAGGTCCTCTTTGTCGATGAAGTTGTCTGGGAAGGCTTGCATCCCGAGGAAATGCCCTCGCTGATGGTGGCCGTCCAGATCAATACCCTCAAGTTTCTGTATGCTGTTTCCGATGAACTGTGGCAGGTACGCGAGCATTTGAATGAATCTTATGGACAGCGTTATCCCAACGCTTTCACTTCAGATGATATCCACTATTATCAAGATCAGCCAGATGAACTGGCCATCATCAACTACACTTCCGGCACTTCGGGCTTTTCCAAAGGGGTGATGATCCCCTACCGGGCCCTGCGCAGCAACTTCGATTTTGCCCACTACGATGCCCTGTCCATGATGAACGAGCAGTGCTGCCTGGTGTCCATGTTGCCGCTGGCACACATGTACGGATTGATGTACGAGTTCCTTTTCGAGATGGGGATCGGTATGCATGTCCACTTCCTGACCCGGGTGCCGAGTCCGAAGATCATCATGCAGGCCTTTGCCGACATCAAGCCCGATTTCATCATCTCGGTGCCGCTCATCATCGAAAAGATCTACAAGTCCAAGCTCAAACCCGTGCTGGACAAGACCAAGCTGCTGTTTGCCCTTCCCCTGGTCGATCAGGTGCTGGGCAAGAAAATCTGCAAGGAACTGGTCGCCACCTTCGGCGGCAAGTTTGAGGAAGTCATCATCGGCGGTGCCGCTTTCAACCCCGAGGTCGACCGCTTCTTCCATCGCATCGCCTTCCCCTATACGGTAGGCTACGGCATGACCGAATGCGCCCCCATCATTACTTATGCCCATTGGAACAAGGCGCGGCTGTTCTCGTGCGGACAGTGTGTCAGAAACATGGAAATCCGCATCGATTCGTCCGACCCGGCCAACGAACCCGGCGAAGTGCAGGTGCGCGGTGCCAATGTTTTCCTGGGCTATTACAAGAACGAGGAGGCCACGCGCGAGGTGTTTACCGACGATGGCTGGTTCCGCACAGGCGACATGGGCGTGATGGACGAGGAAGGCTATCTCTATCTGAAAGGCCGTTCCAAGTGCATGATCCTGGGCCCTTCGGGCCAGAACATCTATCCAGAGGAGTTGGAAGGCGTGCTCAACAACCTGAGCTATGTGGTCGATTCGCTGGTCATCGACGACAACGGCCAGCTGACGGCCCTGGTCTATCCCGACTATCCCCAGGCCCAGTTGGACGGCATGAATGTCAAATCGCTCGAAAAATACATCACCGACGCACTGCCGCAGATCAACAAGGAGTTGCCCTCGTATGCCAACATCAAGCGCATCGAGTTCATGCCCGAAGATTTCGAACGTACACCCAAGCGCAGTATCAAGCGCTATCTTTATCAGCGCAACACCCCCCAGTAAGTACAGAAGGTGTCCTTCATAAAAAAACAGACAAACCCTCCAAGGAGTTTGTCTGTTTCTTTTTATCCGGTTGGGCGGGGGTGACCCCGTGCGACCTTAGTGGATGTTGGGCTCTTCCAGGCCGAGGTGCTTCTTGCGGTCGACCGCTTTGAGGATGATGCCGATGCCCAGGGCGGCGATGCCCAGGCAAGCCAGCATGACCAGCGGCCAGGTGTAGTTGAAATCGACCGGATTGGTCACATCGGGATTGGTCTTGTCGAGCACCTTGCCGATGAGCAGCGGGAACAGCCACAGACCGATGTTCTGGATCCAGAAGATCAGGGCATAGGCCGAACCGATGATCTTTTCATCGACCAGCTTGGGCACGCTGGGCCAAAGGGCGGCCGGCACCAGGGAGAAGGAAGCTCCCAGCACCAGGATGGTGAGATAGGCCACCACGGCGCCACCCACGGCATTGCCTTTGAACCCGGGCAGGACAAAGGCGAAGGTCAGGTGACAGAGGATGAGTAGCAGCGAACCGATCATCAGCATCGAGGCGGCTTTGCCCTTGTGATCGACATAGTTGCCCAGGATGGGGGTGATGGCCACAGCCAGCAGCGGGAACACGGCGAAGATCGTCTCGGCGGTGCCCCGTTTGTAACCCATGATGCAATAGACGGCCAGGGCCACGACGGCCAGCGCCATCAGACCGACCTTGAGCGGTTTTTTCTTGGCGAAGTTGCTCGAGAAGGAGCCGACGGCTACCACCAGCATGATGAGATACTGGACGATGGTCACCGTGTCACCGGCCCAGAAGGACCCGGCCTCGGGTTCGTTCAAGGTGAGGTTGCACTGCAGCATGTTGACGGCATACTTCTGGAAGGGGAAGATGGCCGAGTAATACAGCACGCAAAGCAGGGCGACCAGCCAGAAGCCCATGCTGGAGAGTATCTTGCCGATGTCCGACACCTTGAAGGGATCGTCCGTTTCTTCGGCTTCGCCGGTCTGGGCATCCAACTTGCGGTCCATGAAGAAATACACCACGAACATGATCAGGGCGATGCACAGCAACACGACGCCGAAGGCCACCGAGCGGCTCACATTGACGCTGCCGCCCAGACGGGCAAAGAAGGGCGAGAAGATCATGCAGGTAGCCACGCCCAGTCGGGCCAGGGCCATTTCCGAACCCATGGCCAGGGCTGTTTCACGCCCCTTGAACCATTTGACGATACCGCGCGAGACGGTGATGCCGGCCATCTCTGTGCCGCAACCGAAAATCATGAAGCCGATGGCGGCCAGTTTGGCCGAGGCGGGCATGCCCCTGTAGAAGGGGGAGACGCCCAGCTCGTCAAAGCCGGGGATGTAGTTCAGATGGTTGGTGAACCAGGTCTCCAGACCGCTGCCAATGAACGACTCCGATATGGCGAAATACTTGATGAGTCCGCCTATGAGCATCACCACGCCCGACAGGACGGCTGTGAAACGCACGCCCATCTTGTCGAGGATGATACCGGCAAAGATCAGGAAGAACACAAAGACGTTCAGGAAGGTCTCGGCTCCCTGCATGGTGCCGAAGGCGGTAGAGTCCCAACCCCGCTCAGTCTGCATCAAATCCTTGATGGGCGACAGGATGTCCATGAAGATATAGGAGCAGAACATGGCCAGGGCCAGCAGCAGCAAGGCAATCCACCTGAAGGTGGCATTGTCTCTCATCGTCAGTTTTTCAGTCATAGCGCTTGAAGTCTTGAAAACAGGGTTATTCGTTCATGAGCAGGCGCATGATCGTGCAGGCCGACTTGGCGACCGGGGAACCCGGGCCGAAGATGGCAGCCACACCGGCCTTGTACAGGAAATCGTAGTCCTGGGCGGGGATGACACCGCCGGCGATGACCATGATGTCTTCGCGACCCAGCCGTTTGAGCTCGGCGATGACCTGCGGGATGAGGGTCTTGTGACCGGCAGCCAGCGAGGAGACACCCAGCACGTGGACGTCGTTCTCGACAGCCTGCTTGGCGGCCTCTTCCGGAGTCTGGAACAAGGGACCCATATCGACATCGAAACCGCAGTCGGCATAGCCGGTGGCTACCACCTTGGCACCGCGGTCGTGTCCGTCCTGACCCATCTTGGCCACCATGATACGGGGCTGGCGGCCTTCTTTCTTGGCAAATTCTGCCGTCAGACGCTGAGCTTCCTTGAAGTCGTCGTCGTTTTTGGTTTCTGCTGCGTACACGCCTGAAATAGTTCTGATGGTTGCTTTATAACGACCTACCACGGCTTCGCAGGCATCGGAAATCTCGCCCAGGGAGGCGCGCAGTCCGGCAGCCTTGACGGCCAGATCGAGCAGGTTGTCTTCTGATTTCTTGCCATCGGCAAATTCCTGCACGCATTTGGTGATGCGCGCCAGGGCCTCCTTGACGGCGGCTTCGTCGCGGTGGGCGCGGAGCTCCTTGAGGCGGGCAATCTGCTGTTCGCGGACGGCGGTGTTGTCGATTTCGAGGATATCGATGGGATCTTCGTGCTCAAGACGGTATTCGTTCACACCGATGATCTTCTGCGAACCAGAGTCGATGCGGGCCTGGGTACGGGCGGCAGCTTCCTCGATACGCATCTTGGGGATGCCGGTCTCGATGGCAGCGGCCATACCGCCCAGCTTCTCCACTTCCTGGATGTGCGACCAGGCTCTCTCGGCGATTTCCTGCGTGAGTTTCTCCACATAGTAGGAACCGGCCCAGGGATCGATTTCCTTGCAGACCTTGGTCTCTTCCTGGATATAGATCTGGGTGTTACGGGCAATACGGGCCGAGAAGTCGGTGGGCAGGGCGATGGCTTCGTCCAGGGCGTTGGTGTGCAGGCTCTGGGTGTGGCCCAGGGCGGCGCCCATGGCCTCGATGCAGGTACGACCCACGTTGTTGAAGGGATCCTGCTCGGTGAGCGACCAACCGGAGGTCTGCGAGTGGGTACGCAAGGCCAGCGACTTGGGATTCTGGGCACCGAAGCTCTTGACGATCTTGGCCCAGAGCATACGGCCGGCGCGCATCTTGGCGATTTCCATGAAGTGGTTCATGCCGATGGCCCAGAAGAACGACAGACGCGGTGCGAAATCATCGACGCTCATGCCTGCATTGACACCGGCGCGGAGGTATTCCAGACCGTCGGCCAGAGTGTAGGCCAGTTCGATGTCGTCGGTGGCACCGGCTTCCTGCATGTGGTAACCCGAAATGGAGATGGAGTTGAACTTCGGCATGTTCTTCGAGGTGTATTCGAAGATGTCGGCGATGATCTTCATCGAGAACTTCGGGGGGTAGATATAGGTGTTGCGCACCATGAATTCCTTCAGGATGTCGTTCTGGATGGTACCGGCCATTTCTTCGAGCTTGGCACCCTGTTCCAGTCCGGCGTTGATGTAGAAGGCCAGGATGGGCAGCACGGCACCGTTCATGGTCATCGACACTGACATCTTGTTCAAGGGAATTCCGTCGAACAGGACTTTCATGTCCTCGACCGAGCAGATGGACACACCGGCCTTGCCGACATCACCCACGACACGGGGATGATCGGCGTCGTAGCCGCGGTGGGTGGCCAGGTCGAAAGCGACCGACAGACCCTTCTGGCCGGAAGCCAGGTTGCGGCGATAGAAAGCGTTGGATTCCTCTGCGGTGGAGAAACCGGCATACTGACGGATGGTCCAGGGACGCAAGGGATACATGGCGCTGTACGGACCGCGCAGGAAAGGAGGAATACCCGAAGCGTAGTTCAGGTGCTCCATGCCCTGGAGGTCTTCTTTGGTGTAGATAGGCTTGACGGGGATCTGTTCCGGGGTCAGCCAATTGGCCTCGTTGTTGCCTTCAACCTTGCTGGCAGCAACTTTCTTAATATCTATGTCTTTGAAATTCGGTTTCATTGCTGCGAGTTATTTAAGGAGTTGGGCATTGAATTTCTGAAGCGTCTCGAGCACGTTCACGCGCACGTGGATGTAGTTGTCGATGCCCAGTTTCTGCAGGTCTTCCATGCAGGCGGGCGCACCGGCCACGACAAAGACTTCCTTGGCATCCTTGAGGATGTCCCAGGCCTGGGGAGCGAACTCGGCATATTCATCGTCGCTCGAGCACAGGACGATGATGTCGGCACCGGCTTTGCGGGCAGCCTCGATACCTTCGGCCACGGTCTTGAAACCGTTGTTGTCAATCACCTTGTAACCGGCGCAGGCGAAGAAGTTGCAGGAGAACTGCGAACGGGCCAGACGCATGGCCAGGTTGCCGATGGTGAGCATGAAGGCTACCGGCTGATGAGCGGCGGCCTCGGTGGCCAGACGCAGCTCTTCAAACTGCTCGGCAGCGCGGACGGTGGGCAGGACGGGCAGGCGTTCGCCTTCTTCCTTTTGGCAGGAGCAGCAGCATTTGCCCTCTTTTTCGATCTTGCCTTCGGTCTTTTCGTTGAAGTTGGGGAACTGGTTGGTGCCCAGCAGGGTCTCTTTGCGCTTGGCCACATTGCCCAGGCGGGCTTTCAGGTTTTCTTCCATGGCGGCCTGGACCTGACCGGTCTTGACCATCTCAAACATACCACCCTTGTCCTGGATGTCGAGGAACAGCTTCCATGCCTGCTCGGCGATGTTGGCGGTGAGGTTTTCCAGATAGTAGGAACCGGCGGCCGGATCGACCACCTTGTTGAAATGGGCTTCCTCCTTGAGCAGCAACTGCTGGTTGCGGGCGATGCGCTCCGAAAAGTCGTCGGCCTGCTTGTAGGTGACATCGAAGGGAGTGACGACGATTTCGTCCACCCCGGCGATGGCGGCCGACATGCTTTCTGTCTGGCTGCGAAGCAGGTTGACATAGGCATCGAAAACAGTCATGTTGAAGCGGGAGGTCTCAGCGCACACTTTCATCTTCATGGCGCAGGGGCAATATTTGCCATCGACCTTCTCGCACTGGCAGTCGTCGCCGCAGTTGCAGACAGGCTCGTACTGGCGCACGATCATGGCCCACAACATGCGGGCGGCACGGAACTTGGCGATCTCCATGAAGTAGTTGCCGCCGATGCCCATCGTGAACTTGATGGCCTTGCCGGCGGTAGCGGCGTCGATGCCGGCCTCGGTGAGCATCTCCATGTACTGGTTGCCCCAAGCCAGGGCATAGCCCAGTTCCTGGGCGCAGTAGGCGCCGGCATTGTTGAGCGAGACGGAGTTGACCCCGACGACACGATATTTGGGCAGGACAGCGGCAGCCTTGACGGCGGCGACAATCTTTTCGGTAACCATTTCCTTGGAAAGGTTCTTGCCCTTGGTCAGCATCTTGTTGATGGGATCGATGTTGATGCTGCCCCTGACGGCCTTCATATCGTAGCCTTGCTGCTGGTAATAGGCGGCCAGCAGGGCGATCAGCTCTTCGGCCTTGCTGGCGCAGATGCTGAAGTTGAGGCTGATGATGTCGGCCCGGATGTCTTTGAGCAGAGTGGCGATGTACTGGGCCGACAGCTGCTGCTTGTCGAGCTTGAAGCCCAGGGAGTCGACACCTTTCATCAGGATGTCGAGGGCCTTGGCATTGGCGGCCTTGGCGTCTTTGGCGCAAAGGTTCTGGCGAACCTGCCACTCATTGTTGGTTTTGGTGCCGCGGACAAAGGGATATTTGCCGGGCGCGGAGTCGGTGGTCTGAAGGCCTTCGAGGTCTTCCTGACGGTAGAAAGGCTGCACCTTGAAGCCCTCGTCAGTTCTCCACACAAGTTTTTTCTCGAAGTCGGCGCCTTTCAGGTCCTGGACAATCTTGTCCTTCCAGGCCTCGGTCGAAATGGGCGGGAATTCCGAGAAAAGTTTTTCTTTGTTATTTGCCATAATATCAATAAAATAAGTTGTAATAATACACTCTTCCGGAGCGCCTTGCACGCGCGTGCGCGCAAAGCGGACACAAAGTTACTTCCAAACCGCTGAATAACAAAATAAAAATCGTATTTCTATACGATGTCCAAGGCCGTGTCGGGATTGAGCCATCGGTAGGCCGGGTCGCGGCGGAACCAGGAGAGTTGTTTGCGGGCGTATTTGTGGGTGTTGAACTGGATGCGGCGGACGGCTTCGTCCAGGGAGGTCTTGCCGTCGAAGTAGTCGAACATCTCGCGGTAGCCCACCGTGTTGAGGGCGTTCAGATGACGCCAGGGCAGCAGGCTGCGGGCTTCCTCTTCCAGCCCGTCGGCCATCATCTGCTCCACCCGGCGGTCGATGCGGCGGTAGAGGTCGTCGCGCTCGCGGTTGAGGCAGTATTTCACGATGTTGAAGTCGCGCATCTTGGGCTTTTTCAGACGGAAATCGGAGTAGGGGCGGCCGGTCATCAGGCAGATCTCCAGACCGTGCAGCACCCGCTTGGGATTGCGACGGTCCACTTCGCGGTAATAGACGGGATCGAGCAGGCGCAACTGGGCGAGGATGTCGTCCAGCCCGTTCTGCTCGTAGCGTTGCAGCAGCTCGCTTCGCAACTGCGCATCCACATCGGGCATGTCGTCGATGCCCTGGCACACGGCATCGATATAGAGCATGGAACCGCCGCACAGCAGCAGGCTGTCATGATCTTGGAACAGTCGGCCCATCAGGGCCAGCACATCGCTTTCATAGCGGGCGGCAGTGTAGTAGTCGTGGATGGACAGCTGACCGACAAAATAGTGGGGCACCTGCCTGAGCTGCTCTTCGGTGGGGGCGGCCGTACCGATGCGCATTTCCCGGTACATCTGGCGAGAGTCGCAGGATATAATAGGAGAACCCAGCTTGCGCGCCAGCTGCAAGCTGAGTTCTGTCTTTCCTACACCGGTGGGGCCGGTCAGTACAATCAAGGTCTTCATGACATGGCTGTCGTGAACGCCTTCCCAAAAATCAGAAATCGTCCAGGGAGACGCTGCTTTCGCCGAATTCGTCGCCGAAACCCTCGTTGAACCCTTCGTTGTCGAACTCGTCCTGGTCGAATTCACTGTCTCCGTAGAATTCGCTGTCCAGATCCAGCTCGGAAGAAGCCTTCTTGACGGCGGCTTCGGCCTTTTTCTCGAATTCGTCGAAGTCGATGTGCTGCTTGGGTGCCTGCCCTACACTCCTGACACATTGTGCCTTGTCCTGATGCTTGCCGGGCATGGTCTCTTCCAATTCCATGTAGAAGCCCCGTTCGGTCAGGTAGTCGAACATGAAGATGAGGTGCTGGCCTTCGTCTTCGACGAGTTCGTCGATGCGGGTCTTGTCCATCACCCAGGAGTCGACCTCCGGGTTGGTGTCCATTTCGACCAGGGTGATTTCGATTTCCTTCTCCCAGTCCTCGTCGCAGATGAAGAACGACGACATCTCGCTCTTGTCGTAGCCTACGCTGTCGAGGATGGCATGGTGCAGGTCGAGGAACAGGGCCCCGGCGTCGATGGTGATCTCCCTTTCGAAGAGTTCGGCCTCGTCTGAAAAAATCCGGAATTTGTAAACCATGGCAGAAATGAATTATTGCACGCCTCCTCTGACGATGCCGCGAGGCGAGTTGATGATGAAATCGATGATCAGGTTGCGCTCGGGCGTGTCGGGCAGCTCGGCTTTGATATGGTCGATGGCATCGGTCGTGTTCAGGCCGATGGTGTAGATGTAGCGATAGACATCCTGGATGTTGTGGATCTGCTCGTTGCTGAAGTTGCGGCGGCGCAGTCCGACGGTGTTCAGTCCGCAGTAGGCGGCCGGTTCGCGGCCCACGATGGTGTAGGGCGGAATGTCTTTGCTGATGCGGGAGCCTCCCTGGATCATGCAGTGTGAGCCGATGCGGCTGAACTGGTGCACCAGCGCGCCGCCACCGATGATGGCCCAGTCGTCGACGACCACTTCGCCGGCCAGCTGGACGGCGTTCGACATGATGATGTGGTCGTGCAGCAGGCAGTCGTGGGCCACATGGCAATAGGCCATGATGAGGCAATTGTTGCCGATGACGGTCTTGCCCTTCGAGGCAGTGCCGCGATGGACGGTGCAGAATTCCCGGAAATTGTTGTTGTCGCCGATTTCGACGGTGGTGTCCTCCCCGTGGAATTTGAGGTCCTGGGGGATGCCGCCGATGACGGCATGATGGAACACGTTGTTGTTCTTGCCCATGCGCACTCCCGACAAGACGCAGGCGTGGGCATGGATGTGGCAGCCGTCGCCGATGACGACGTTCTTGTCGATGTAGGCAAAGGGATCTACGATGACGTTGGCACCCAGTTGGGCTTCGGGATGGATAAAAGCGTTGTTGTTCATTATCCGGTGTTGTTTGTTATCTAAAAACGACGGCCTTGCCCTATGGCCGGCTCAGGATTTCCTGACGGATGAGGCGGCTCAGTTGGTTGTTGATCTTATGACCCGGGCGCATGGCGATGATGTGGCCCATCAGAGGCTTGCCTATCAGGGAGATGTCGCCCGTCAGGTCGAGCAGTTTGTGGCGGGCGGGCTCGTTGTCGAAGAGCAGCGGCCGGTTGTTGATGTAGCCCAGCTTGTCGGCCGGCTTGTGAGGCACCTTCATGATGTCGGCCAGACGGTCGAGCTCTTCCTGGGCGATGGCCTGGTCGTAGATGACCAGTGCATTGTCCAGGTCGCCGCCCTTGATGAGGTTGTGCTTGAGCAGCAATTCAATCTCGCGGACAAAGACAAAAGTGCGGCAGGGGGCAATCTCCCGGCCGAAATCTTCCATGCGGGTCAGGCGGGCATACTGGTTGTAGAGGATGGGCGACTTGAAGCCGATGAGGCAGGTGATGCTGAAACTGTCGTAGGGCAGGATGACCAGCGAAGCGCCTGTTTCGGGGTCGCTCACCTCCACCTTGCGGCTGACAATGTAGTAGTCTTTCTCCTGGTCCTGTGGCTGCAGGCCCACCTGCTCGATGCCCTTGCAAAATTCGATGGCGCTGCCGTCGAGGATGGGCACTTCGGGGCCGTCCACCTCGATGAGGCAGTTGTCGATGCCGGCCGCATACAGGGCGGCGCAGGCATGCTCGATGGTGCTCACCGTGACACCGTCCTTGACCAGGACCGTACCCCGCTCGGTCTGCTCGACAAACTCGGCCAGCGCGCTAAGCTCTGGCTGCCCTTCCAGGTCGATGCGCCTAAAGCGGATGCCACTGCCGGCGGGGGCGGGTTTGAACGTGGCAGTCAGATGCAATCCGGTGTGCAAACCTTTGCCGGTTACGCTGAAAGCGCTCTTCAGAGTGAGTTGTCGGGCCATTATTCTGTTTGTTTGTTTTTGAGTTCTTCCAATTCTTTGCGCAGCTGGTGGATCTCGGTCTGCAACTCGGGCATTTTCTTGAAGACCGAGTAGCTGCGCAGATACTGCTTGACCGGCAGGCAGGGCGTGCCGAAGTAGGGCACCGAGTTGTCGGTCACATCGGAGATGATGCCGGCCTGGGCTGCCAGGGTGACGCCGTCGGCCACATGCAGGTGACCGGCGATGCCGACCTGACCGGCCACTGTGCAGTGCTTGCCCAGCTTGGACGATCCGGCCACGCCGACCTGGGCGGCCATGACCGTATGCTCGCCGATTTCCACGTTGTGGGCCACCTGGACCAGGTTGTCGATCTTGACGCCCCTGTGGATAACCGTGGAGCCCATGGTGGCACGGTCGATGGTGGTGTTGGCGCAGATCTCGACATCGTCTTCGAGGACGACGTTGCCGATCTGCGGTATTTTCTTGTAGGTGCCGTCGGCCTGCGGGGCAAAGCCGAAACCGTCGGCGCCGATGACCACGCCGGCATGCAGGGTGCAGTTGTCACCGATCACGCAGTCGTGATAGATCTTGACACCGGGATAGATGAGGCAGTTGCGGCCGATGCGGACACGTTCGCCGACATAGACCTGGGGGTAGATCTGGCAGGCATCGCCCACCTGGGCATTGTCTTCGACCACTGTGAAATGGCCGATATAGGTTTTCCCGCCGATTTGGGCGCTGGTGGCGATGAAGGCATCCTTGTCGATCCCTTCGCGGCGGGGCTTGTACTGCTCGACAAGCATCAGCAGCTGCGACAGGGCCGCATAGGCGTTGTCCACGCGGATGAGCGTCGCCGTGACGGGCTTTTCTGCAACAAAGTCCTTGTTGACCAGTACGATACTGGCCTGCGTGTCGTAGATGTAGTGGGTGTATTTGGGGTTGGACAGGAAGGACAACCCGCCGGGTTTCCCTTCTTCTATCTTGGTGAATGTGCTGACTTTGGCCTCAGGATTGCCCTCGACGGTTCCTGATAAGAACGATGCGATCTGTGCGGCGGTAAACTCCATTTTTTTTCTTGTATTTCCTCGTAATGCCTCCTCTTTTCCGTCGGCTTTTGCGCGGCCTTTGCTGACAGGCCTTTTTCAAGGAGCAAAGATACAAATAAGCCGGATACGCTACAAAAGAATCGGATTCTACTATATTTTTTGCTTATCTACTTTTCTTTTAACTATTTATACATCGCCCTCACCTCAGGTAGGCGTAGGCATGCTTCTTGGCTTTTTTCGACAGCACATCGATATTGAGGATGTCCGAAGCCTGGGTGACGGGGCGGATGCTGCCGTCGTTGTAGAGGATCTCGATATCGTAGTCGCTGTTGTCGTAAATCTTGTTGCTCACGTCGTTGCTGGCAGTGAAATAGCTCGCTTCGTGCCGCGAGATGCCCAGGCGTTCTGCCAGCTGGTCCAGGTCTTTGGCCAGGCGGCTGGCGGCGGGTGCCTTGTCGGTGAGCTCCATCTTGAACAGCCGGCGGTTGAGCAGGTTGCGGCACAGCGTGGACAGCACCAGGTCGGGATGATGCTGCCAGGCCTTCACGGCCGACATGATGTCATAGTCGTCGAGGGCCAGGAAATGGTCGAGCGAGACCTCGGTGATTTCACCGGGTTGCAGACAACCCTCCAGAAAGAAGGCCAGGGCAGGAGAGGCACTGAGCTTCTCGCCCTCGGCGGTCAGTTCCTTGGCGCGGCGCAGCAGGTTGACGAGCATCTTCTCGGCGGCCAGGGAGGTCTTGTGCAGATATACCTGCCAATACATCAGGCGGCGTGCCATCAGGAAGTTCTCGATGGAATAGATGCCTTTGGCCTCGACCACCAGGCGGTCGTCCACCACATTGAGCATCTTGATGATGCGGGCCGAGTCGATGTTGCCTTCGACCACGCCCGTGAAGAAACTGTCGCGGCAGAGATAGTCGAGCCGGTCGACATCCAGCTGGCTGGAGATGAGCTGGTGCAGGAAGCGTTTGGGGTAGTGGTCGGTGAAAATGCTGATGCAGGTGTCCAGCCGGCCGCCCACTTCGCGGTTGATCCGCTCCATGAGTCGGAGCGAAATCTCCTCATGGCTCACCTCGTTGAAAAGCATCGATTCCAGCACGTGCGAAAACGGGCCGTGCCCGATGTCGTGCAGCATGACGGCAGCCGTCAGGCCTTCGGCCTCCTCTTCGGTAATCTCATGGCCTTTGAGCCTGAGCTGCAGGATGGCTTCGGTGACCAGGTACATGGCTCCGGTGATATGCTGGAAGCGGCAATGGGTGGCACCGGGATAGACCATCGACGAGAGTCCCAGCTGCTTGATGCGGTTCAGGCGGTAAAGGTAGGGATGCTGATAGATCTCGTAGAGAAAGCCGGTGGGCAGGTTGATGAACCCGAACACCGGATCGTTGATGATTTTACGCTTGATGCCCATGGCTCAGAAGATCATTTTAAGTTGTTCCGACATGTCGTGCTGCAGTTTCTGGGCTTCGCGGCGGGCTGCCTGGGCGAAATCTTCGCCGTCGCTGGCATACAGAATCTGCCGGGATGCGTTCACGATGAGTCCGCAGTCGCGGGTCATGCCGTATTCGGCCACCTCCTTCAGGCTGCCGCCCTGGGCGCCGACCCCCGGCACCAGCAGGAAATGCTCCGGTGCCACGGCACGGATGTCCGAGAAGAGCGGTCCGCGGGGGGCCCCCACGACATACATCATGGCCTCGTCATCGGCCCACTGCCGGGAGGTGCGGATCACCTTCTCAAAGAGGCGCTCGCCCTGGGCATCGGCCGTCAGCTGGAAGTCCAGCGAACCCTTGTTGGAGGTGAGGGCCAGCAGGATGACCCATTTACCCGGATAGGAGAGGAAGGGCTTGACGCTGTCCTCGCCCATGTAGGGGGCCACCGTCACGGCATCGATGGGCAGCTGCTCGAAAAACGAGCGGGCATACATCTGCGAGGTGTTGCCGATATCGCCGCGCTTGGCATCGGCGATGAGGAACTGGTCGGGGTAGTTGTCCTTGATGTATCTGACCGTCTTTTCGAAAGCCGTCCAACCCTTCAGGCCGGCACATTCGTAGAAGGCCAGGTTGGGCTTGTAGGCGATGCACAGGTCGGCCGTGGCGTCGATGATGGCACGGTTGAAGGCAAAGACGGGATCCTCCTCCGTGAGGAGGTGTTTGGGGATGCGGTTGATATCGGTGTCCAGTCCGACGCAGAGGAACGAACGTTTGGCCTTGATGTTGGCGATGAGTGTCTTTTTGTCCATGTCAGATTTCGCTAGCTTTGAGGCGTTCGGCATTCTCGGCGATGGTCAGCTGGTCGATGATGCCTTGCAAATCGCCGTCGAGGATGGCGCTCAGGTTGTATAAAGTCAGGTTGATGCGGTGGTCGGTGACGCGGGCCTGCGGATAGTTGTAGGTGCGTATCTTGGCCGAGCGGTCACCCGTCGAGACCATGGTCTTGCGCTTGGAGGTGATGTCGTCGAGGTATTTCTGGTACTCCATGTTGTAGATGCGGGTACGCAGTTCCTGGAAGGCGCGGGCCTTGTTCTTGAGCTGGGAACGCTCGTCCTGGCACTGCACGACGATGCCCGTCGGGATATGGGTCAGGCGGATGGCCGAATAGGTCGTGTTGACCGACTGGCCGCCGGCACCTGACGAACAGAAGGTGTCGATCTTGACATCCGATTCCTTGAGCTCGATGTCGAATTCCTCGGCCTCGGGCAGGACGGCCACGGTGGCCGCCGAAGTGTGGACACGCCCCTGGGTCTCGGTCTGGGGCACACGCTGCACGCGGTGCACGCCCGATTCGTATTTGAGGATGCCATAGACATTCTCGCCGCTCACCGTGAAGATGATTTCCTTGTAGCCGCCGGCCGTGCCGGGACTGCTGTTGGTCACTTCGGTCTTCCAGCCCTTGATTTCGCAGAACTTGGTGTACATGCGGAACAGGTCGCCGGCAAAGATGGCCGCTTCGTCGCCGCCCGTGCCGCCGCGGATCTCCACGATGGCGTTCTTGCTGTCCTGGGGGTCGGCCGGGATGAGCAGCAGCTTGATCTCCTCTTCCAGCTGAGGCTGGCGCTCCTGGTTGGCGTTAAGCTCCTCGCGGGCCATTTCCTTGAGGTCGGGATCGCTCTCGTTCATGAGGATTTCCTTGGCTTCCTCGATGTTGCCGATCAGGTTGCGGTACTCGCGGCTGGCCTTGACGATGTTGTCCAGCTCTTTGTATTCCTTGTTGAGCTTGACATAGCGCTTCATGTCGGACATGGCGTCGGGGGCTGCGATCAGCCCGGACACTTCCTCAAAGCGCTGCTGTATCCAGTCGAGTTTCTCCAATAGGGGGTTGTTGGCCATACGCTCAATAGACAAAAGTTCCGTTTTCGCTTTCGATAATCAGCCGGTTGCCCTCGGACGACGCACCGACATAGCCGATGATGCGGGCCTCGATGCCGAAGCTTTCGGCCGTCTTGACGACCTGGTCGGCATGCTCGGCGCTGAGATAGATCTCCATGCGGTGACCCATGTTGAAGACCTTGTACATTTCCTGCCAATCGGTGCCCGACTGCTCCTGGATGATACGGAACAGCGGCGGGATGGGGAACATGTTGTTCTTGACGATTTTCTTGTCCTGGACAAAATGCAGCACCTTGGTCTGGGCGCCGCCCGTGCAGTGGATCATGCCGTGGATGAGAGGGCGCATCTCGTCGAGCAGCCGCTTGATGACAGGGGCATAGGTGCGGGTGGGCGACAGCACCAGCTGGCCGGCATTGACACCCGTCAGCCCCTCTATGGCATCGGTCAGTTTGAGCCGTCCGGCATAGACCAGTTCTTCGGGCGTGGCCTGGTCGTAGCTTTCGGGATATTTGCGGGCCAGGTATTTGGCAAAGACATCGTGGCGGGCCGAGGTCAGGCCGTTGCTGCCCATGCCGCCGTTGTAGCGCTTTTCGTAGGTGGCCTGTCCGAAGGAGGCCAGTCCGACGATGACGTCGCCGGCCTCGATATGGGCATTGTCGATGACGTCGCTGCGTTTCATGCGGCAGGTCACCGTGCTGTCGACGATGATGGTGCGGACCAGGTCGCCCACGTCGGCCGTCTCGCCGCCGGTGGCATGGATGCCGATGCCCATGTCGCGCAGTTCGGCCAGCAGCTCGTCTGTGCCGTTGATGATGGCCGAGATCACTTCACCGGGGATGAGGTGCTTGTTGCGTCCGATGGTCGACGACACCAGGATGTTGTCGACGGCGCCCACACAGAGCAGGTCGTCGATGTTCATCACCAGGGCATCCTGGGCAATGCCTTTCCAAACGGACAGGTCGCCGGTCTCTTTCCAGTAGAGGTAGG
>Ga0079305_1000923_pt1 | contig 48307 bp, 42 predicted proteins | sample LMS_cellobiose_e_FD_79183 | JGI IMG/M metagenome (GOLD analysis project Ga0079305, IMG submission 79183) | Rumen-fistulated moose microbial communities from Alaska, USA - LMS_cellobiose_enrichment | ecosystem: Host-associated > Mammals > Digestive system > Stomach > Rumen fluid ...
AGGACTTTATGCCTTGGAGTCCCATGATACGGCGGCTGATAGATAAATATAATTGATGATGCCCGGCGCTGGTTGGCGCCGGGCAGTTATGTTCTAGGACGGGCGGTTATTGTGCGCTTACTTCAGGTCCTCCATCCAAGTCATGGCCTCCTCCAGCACCGGCTGGTTCAGATGATAGTACACAAAGGTCTTCTGCTTGTCCTCGTAAATCAGATTGGCTTTTTTCAGCACCTTCAGATGGTAGGAGATGGTCGCGCCGGTCATGTCGAACTTGTAGGCAATGGCCCCGGCGGACATTCTGCCGTTTTTCAGCATGGTCAGAATGTCCCGGCGCACCGGGTCGGATAACGCCTTGAAAACTTCCGTTTTTCCCATGGGGCACCTTCCTTTCTGGTCGCTTTTATTTAGAACTTTTTCTAAATATACTGTAGCAGACGGAATACCTGTTGTCAAGAATTATTTAGAATGTTTTCAAAATAATACGCAAAAGGCCGGCCCCATCCGCTGGGGATGGGACCGGTCCAAGAGGTTTTGTCACGCAAGCGAGGACGCTTACTTATTGACAACAAAGTTTTCGTCGGTCAGCTCGTTGTACTTGCCGCGCTTGACGTAATGGGTGTGGAGATACTCGTGAGAGGCGTGGCAGCCGGGGTCGCCCCACTCCTTGTAGAAGGCCAGCAGGGCGGGGTTCTCGTGGGACTTCCGCAGGGTCTTGCGCTCGTCCTCGCCGTAGATGGCTTCCATGCGCTTCTGACGGGTGACAGTGATATCACCCTTGGGTCTCGGTTGACCGCCGCCGGTGATGCAGCCGCCGGGGCAGCCCATGACCTCGATGAAGTGATAGGGAGAGGTCCCGTCCTTGATCTGCTGCATCAGCTTCCGGGCGCCGGCGTAGCCGCTGGTAACGGCGATTTTCGCCTCAAAGCCCTCGGCTGCTTTCCACTCGGGCTTGACGTCCTCGAACTTGATAGTAGCCTCCATCACCTGATCCAGGCCAGCAATCTCAGGCACATGGAGGTTGGGGAAGGGCAGCTCCCGGCCGGTGACGATCTCATACACCGTCCGCAGGGCAGCCTCCATGACGCCGCCGGTGACGCCGAAGATGTCGGCTGCGCCGGTGGACAGGCCCAGAGGCGCGTCAAATTCCTCGTCGGGCAGGCTCAGGAAGTCGATGCCCATGGTCTTGATCATGTCGCCCAGCTCGCGGGTGGTGAGGACCGCGTCCACATTGGGGACGCCGTCGTTCATCAGCTCGGGACGGGCGCACTCGGTCTTCTTGGCGGTGCAGGGCATGATGGAAACCACATACATATCCTCGGGCTTCTTGCCGATCTTCTTGGCGTAGTAGCTCTTGATCACCGCGCCGAACATCTGGTGGGGGGACTTGCAGGTGGACAGGTGATCCAGCTGCTGGGGGAAGTTGTGCTCGATGAACTGGATCCAGCCGGGAGAGCAGGAGGTCAGCATGGGTAACGTTGCCACACCGCCGGTGAGGACCTTCTTGAACCGCTCCAGGAACTCCGTGCCCTCTTCCATGATGGTCAGGTCGGCGCTCCAGTTGGTGTCGAACACGTCGTCAAAGCCCATGCGGCGCAGGGCGGCGGCCAGCTTGCCGGTCTCGCAGTTTCCGGCGGGGATGCCGAAGCACTCGCCGATGCCCACGCGGACAGCGGGGGCGGGCTGGACCACCACGTGCTTGTTGGGGTCGTTGATGGCCGCCAGGACCCGGTCCTTGTGGCTGGTCTCCTTCAGGGCGCCCACAGGGCAGACCACCACGCACTGTCCGCAGAATGTGCAGGAGGTGTTGCCCATGGGAAGACCGAAGCCGGGGGTGATGATGGTGTTGAAGCCCCGGTTCTCCGCCGTGAGGACGGAGGTGGTCTGGATGTTCTTGCACACGCTGACGCAGCGGCGGCACAGGATGCACTTGTTGGGATCCCGGGTGATGGACTCGCTGACGTCGATGGGCTGGAGGTTGCGCTCGCCCTCGTAGGGAGAGTCCTCCACGCCCAGCTCCCGGCCCAGGGCCTGGAACTCACAGTCCTGGTTCCGGGCGCAGGTCAGGCACTTCTTGTCGTGGTTGGAGAGCAGCAGCTCATACATGGTCTTCCGGGCTTCCTGGACCCGGGCGTTGTTGGTCTCGATGACCATGCCCTCTTTGGCCTCCACCATACAGGAGGCCTGCAGGTTCTTGGCGGGAGGGCTCACCTGGTCCACCACGCAGATGCGGCAGGCGCCGTACTTGTGGATGCCCTCCAGATAACACAGCTTGGGGATGTGGATATTGTTCAGCTCGGCAGCCTGGAGGATGGTGCTCCCCGCAGGCGCGATACATTCTTTCCCATTGATGGTGAGTTTGATATCTGCCATTTCACTTACCTCCTGTCGCAGCGCAGGCAGCGGCTGGCCTCAGCACGGGCATCCAGCTCGTGCATGCCCAGGTTCCGTTCACGGAAGCTGCCCAAGGCTTCCTCGACGCCCAGCTGTCTGGTGAGGAACCGGTTGTGGGGGATGATGTCGCCTTCGATGTGGTAATCAGTGATCTCCTGCTCGAAGCCCTTGTAGAGCTCGCCCTTGCCGCCCAGGTACTTGTCGATACCCATGACGGCCACCTTGGCCTCATGGACGGCGTTGACGATATCCTCGGGACCGCGGTGGGCGTCGCCGCCCACGAAAACGCCGGGCAGCGAGGTGGCCTGGGTGTACTTGTCGGCCACGATGCGGTCGCCGGAGAGCTGCATCTTGCCCTGGGCAAACTTGGTATCGGGGGTCTGGGAGATGGCGGGGATGGCCACGTCAAAGTCCTCCACAAAGCTCTCGCCGCTGGAAACGGCCTTCCGACGGCCGGAGCTGTCGAACTGACCCAGATTCTGCTTCATGATGCGGATACTCTTGAGCTTTCCGCCCTCCCCGATGAACTCGGTGGGGTTGAGCAGGGTGCGGATCTCCACGCCCTCCTCCAGGGCATCCTTGATCTCCACCTTGTCCGCAGGCATGTCTTCCATGGTACGGCGGTAGAGGATGGTCACCTTACTGGCGCCCAGACGGACGGCGGTACGGGCAGAGTCGATGGCGGTGTTGCCGCCGCCGATCACCGCCACCTTCTTGCCGGTGAAGTCCAGGTCGCGCTCCAGGAAGCGGCGCTTGAGGAAGTCCAGGCCGTGATAGATGCCCTCCAGCTCTTCCTCGCCGGGGATGTTCATGTGCAGGGTCTTCTGGGCGCCGATGGCGATGAAGACCGCGTCATACTTCTCATAGACAGAGCGGAAGGAGATGTCATCGCCGATCTTGGTGTTCAGGATGATATTCACCCCCGCCCGCTCGATGTTGTGGATCTCACGCTCCAGAATGTTCAGAGGCAGGCGATAGTCGGGGATACCGTAAGTCATGACGCCGCCGGCTCTCCGCTCGGCTTCGTAGATGTCCACTTGGTAGCCTAGTCGGGCCAGATAGTAGCCGCAAGTCAGGCCGGAGGGGCCGGCGCCGATGATGGCCACCCGCTTATCCAGCTTGGCGATGGGCTTGAGGTCCTCGTCGGTGGGGAAGCCATTGTTGTATGCCCAGTCCGTGGCAAAACGCTTGAGCTCGCAGATGTTCATGGCCTCGTCCACGGTACCGCGGCGGCAGCGACGCTCGCAGGGATGGGTGCAGACACGGCCGCAGATACCGGACAGAGGGTTGTCCCGAAGCATGATCCGGGCCGCGCCCATGTAATCGCCGGTGGCGATGAGGCTCATGTAGCCGGGGATGTTGATGCCGGCGGGGCAGGTGTTCTCGCAGGGGCTGGTGACGATGTCGGCGCAGACGCCGGCGCGGCACTTCTTCTCAATGATGTGCTCGTCATACTCCTCCCGGAAATACTTGATGGTGGACAGGACGGGGTTGGCCGCCGTCTGGCCCAGGCCACACATGGCGGTGTCCTTGATGATAGAACCCAGGTGCTCCAGGGTCTCCACGTCGCCAGGCTTGCCCTTCCCGGCCACGATGCGGTTGAGGATCTCCAGCATCCGCTTGGTGCCCACGCGGCAGGCAGTGCACTTGCCGCAGGACTCCTCCTGGATGAAGTCCAGGTAGAACCGGGCGGTATCCACCATGCAGGTGTCCTCGTCCATGACGATCAGGCCGCCGGAGCCCACGATGGAGCCCAGAGCCGCCAGGGACTCATAGTCCAGGGGGGTATTGATGTAGTCGGCGGTGATACAGCCGCCGGAGGGTCCGCCGGTCTGCGCCGCCTTGAACTTCTTCCCGTTGGGGATGCCGCCGCCGATGGAGTAGACCACCTCGGACAGAGGCGTTCCCATGGGGACCTCCACCAGACCGGTGTTGACGATGTTGCCGGACAGAGCGAAGACCTTGGTGCCCGGGCTCTTCTCCGTGCCGAACTGGCGGAACCAGCCCGCGCCGTTGAGCATGACGGCGGGAACCGTGGCCAGGGTCTCCACGTTGTTGATGATGGTGGGCTTACCGAACAGACCGCTCTGGAAGGGGAAGGGCGGCTTCTGCCGGGGCTCGCCGCGCTGGCCTTCCACGGAGGCCATCAGAGCCGTTTCCTCGCCGCAGACGAAGGCGCCCGCGCCGATGCGGATCTCAATGTCGAAGTCGAAGCCGGAGCCCATGATATCCTTGCCCAGCAGTCCCTCCTCCCGGGCCACAATCAAGGCATCGGCCAGGCGGTCGGCCGCGATGGGATACTCGGCACGGATGTACACCACGCCATGGTTGGCCCCAATGGCGTAGCCGCCGATGAGCATGCCCTCGATGACGCTGTGGGGATCGCCCTCGAAGACGGAGCGGTCCATGAAGGCACCGGGGTCGCCTTCGTCGGCGTTGCAGATGATGTACTTCTCGTCGCCGGGCTGGTTATAAGCCGCCTCCCACTTGACGCCCGTGGGGAAACCGGCGCCGCCGCGGCCCCGGAGCCCGGACTGCTTCATCTCCTGGATGACGGCCATACGGTCGCCCTTCTCCAGGATGCGGGCCAGGGCCAGGTAGCCGTCCTTGGCAACGTAGCTGTTGACGGTCTTAAAATCGATGAGGCCGCAGTTGCGCAGGGCGATGCGGACCTGATCCTTAAAGAAGGCGATGTCGTGAATATTGCTGACATGCTTCTTCTGGATGGTATCGTAGAAGGTGTACTCCTGGATGGGTTCTCCCTGGGCAAAGTGCTTCTGGACGATGTCCCGCACTTTATCCGGAGTCATCTCTGTGTAATAGGTCTCGTCGGGCAGCACATAGAGGATGGGGCCAACGGCGCAGGTGCCGATACAGCCAGTCTCCACCACGGCGACCTTATCCGTCAGGCCCAGTCTCTCCAGCTCCTCCACCAGCGTATCCCGGATGGCTTCGCACTTGGACGAGACGCAGCCTGTGCCAAAGCATACCAGACATTGATACTGGTACTGGCCCATCCTGTCCAGATAGGCCTGTTTCATGCTCTGCAGGTCAGCGATGCTTCTGATCATGCTTCTGCACCTCCTTCAACTGCTTCCGGCTCCTCATAGCGGGACAGGATCGCGGGGACCTTGGCGGGGTTCACCTGCTTGTAAACATCGTTGTCCACCATCATGGCGGGGGCGAGGCCGCAGGCACCGATGCAGCGGGCAATTTCAAAGGTATACATCCCGTCCGCGGTGGTTCCCCCTACTTCCACATCCAGCTCACGCTTGATGGCGTCCACCACCTTTTTGCCGCCGCGGACATAGCAGGCTGTGCCCTGGCACATGCGGATGGTGTGCTTTCCGCGCTTCTGGGTAGAGAAGAACGAGTAAAAGCTCACCACGCCGCAGACCTCAGAAAGCGGGATGTTCATGCCGTCGGCGATGAACTCCTGCAGCTCCATGGGAAGGTAGCCGAAAATTTCCTGAGCGGCGTGGAGCACCATGATGAGTGCGCCCTCTTTCTTCTTGTACTGCTCGATCACCTTGGCAACGGCGTCATACAGCGCAGTTTCGTCGGTGCCGCAGGTGGCGCAGCGAGTATCCGGTCTTTCGTTCATACTTTTCCTCCTTTTTGCCCTGGGCGGTCTGTGCTCTGCCCCGGACTGGTTTCCTGATGGCCTATTGCGGCCTGAAACTCGTTGTGCGGGTGGAAAGGTCCATCCGTCAGGCCCACGGACTCAGGCCGACGAAAAATCCATTGTCAATCGTATTGATAAAAGTAGTCCGTTATACTAATACAATTATAAATTTATGCTCTACCTTTGTCAACTATAAAAAGCACGGTAAATGCCATTTCTCCGTCAAAGAATTTCATGGTAATGCCGGAAAGCCTTTGAAAAGGCTGCGATTACAGCGATTTTTCGTGGATTTCGAATTAGCTTATGCAAACTCTTAGGTCTGAACTTGCAAGTTGAGGGCATCGACACATTCAGAATGTTTCGGTGGAAACATCACACAAACTGTAGCTGTCCCCCGCAAAGAAAACAGCCCTCCGGACGGTCCGGAAAGCTGTTTTCGCAATCTGTTCGCTTATTCTGTCAGGTGCCAAGATAGGCCCGCTTCACGTCCTCGTTGACCAGAAGCTCCTTGCCGGGCCCGGACATGGTGATGCGGCCGGTCTCCAGCACGTAGCCCATGTCGGCGGTCTTCAGGGCCATGTTGGCGTTCTGCTCGATGAGGAGGATGGTAACTCCCCGCCTATTGACCTCCTCAATAATCCGGAAGATCTCCCGGACCACCAGAGGGGCAAGACCCAGGGAGGGCTCGTCCATCATCATGACCTTTGGGCGGCTCATAAGGGCCCGGCCCACGGCCAGCATCTGCTGCTCACCGCCGGACAGGGTGCCGCCCGCCTGCCACTCACGCTCCCGAAGACGGGGGAAGAGGTCAAAGACCCACTCCATGTCTTCGGTGATGTCGTCCTTCCGGAGGTAAGCCCCCACCCGGAGGTTTTCCTTGACGGTGAGGTCCGCGAAAATGCGGCGTCCTTCCGGCACCAGGGTGATACCCCGGGACACGATCTCCGTGGGATTCTTGCCGGTGATGTCCTCACCCTTGTAGAAGATCTTCCCCGACTTGGGCTTCACCAGACCGGAAATGGAGCGGAGAGTGGAGCTTTTCCCCGCGCCGTTGGCCCCGATGAGGGTGACGATCTCCCCCTCGGGCACGTCAAAGGAAATGCCCTTGACGGCCTCGATGCCGCCGTAATTCACCTGCAGGTTCTGGATGCTGAGAATGGGCTCACTCATCTTCTACCACCCCCAAGTATGCGTCGATGACGTGCTGGTTGGCCTGGATCTCGCTGGGGATCCCGTGGGCGATCAGGCTGCCGAAGTCCAGCACGTAAATACGGTCGGAAATGTTCATGACCAAGTCCATGTGATGCTCGATGAGCAGGATGGTCAGCTGGTACTTGTCACGGATGTCATGGATGAAGCTGGCCAGCTCCAGGGTCTCCTGGGGGTTCATGCCCGCAGCGGGCTCGTCCAGCAGGAGGAGCTTGGGATCAGTGGCCAGGGCCCGGGCGATCTCCAGGCGGCGCTGGAGGCCGTAGGGCAGGCTTGTGGCCAGGTCGTCCTTGACCCGCCACAGGCCCTGCTCCCGGAGGATGGCCTCGGTCTCCTCCCGCATCCGGACCTCCTCCTTGCGGCTGACCCGGAAGGTGGAGGAAAAGATATTGTGCTTGGCCCGCATGTGCTTGGCGATGATGACGTTGTCAAAGACCGTCATGCTCTTCCACAGGCGGATGTTCTGGAAGGTTCGGGCAATGCCCAGCTTGGTGATGTGATCGGGGGTGGGGGCCAGGGTGTGCTCATGGACGTACATCTTGGGGTTCTGTCCCTTGTAGAGCTTCTCCATCTTGCCTCTGGGGTGGTTGCACACCATGGGCTTTTCGTAGAAGGAGACCCTGCCGTTGGTGGGCTGATAGACGCCGGTGATGACGTTAAAGGCCGTGGTCTTGCCCGCGCCGTTGGGGCCGATGAGGGCCACGATCTCACCCTCGTTGACCTCCATGGTCAGGTTGTTGACGGCCACCACGCCGCCGAACTGCATGGTGGCGTTCTCCACCTGCAAAACATGCCGTTTCTCGCTCATTGGGCATCCTCCTCTCCCTCAGCGGCGGGAACCGCTTTCTTTCCTCGGAGTTTTCGGATCATCCCCGCGAAGGACAACTCTTTATCTCCCATGATGCCCCGGGAAAAGAAGAGCACGATGACCATGATGACCACGGAGAAGACCACCTTCCGGAAGCCGTCCCGGAAGAAAGGAACGGACATGCCCATAAAGGAGCCGCTGTCCAGGAAGCGCAGCCACCACTCGGAGGCCGAGATATACAGGAAGGAAGCGATTACCGAGCCGGTGATGGAGCCGATGCCGCCGATGACCACCATGAGAAGGATCTCATAGGTCATGGAGGAGCGGAAGGGGGCCGCCTGCACGGTGGTCTGGAACATGGCCAGCAGGGCGCCGCCCACGCCGGCGAAGAAGCTGGAGATGACGAAGGAGAGCATCTTATGCTTGAAGAGGTTGATGCCCATGGCCTCCGCCGCCACCTCGTCGTCCCGGATGGACTTGAAGGCCCGGCCGTAAGAAGATGTGACCAGCAGGACGATGATGAGGATGCTCAGGGTAGCGATGAAGAAGGGGAAGATGGTCCCCAGCTTGAAGATGGTGCCGCCCACCTGGATCTGGATGTCGTTGAAGCTGGTGTATTTTCTCAGAAGGTTGGAGCCGTTGGTGATCTTGCCCAGACCGTTCCACTGGAACACCGCCCGGATGATCTCGGCAAAGCCCAGGGTGGCGATGGCCAGATAGTCGCTCTTCAACCGCAGCACCGGGATGCCGATGAGGGCCGCAAAGACTGCCGCCACGCAGCCGGCGATGATGATACAAATGAGCGCCCCCAGGAAGGCACCGCCGTTCTTCCCCAGCACGTTCCCCAGGACCTCCGGGATGGAGAACTGGATGGCGCCGCCATCAAAATACTGATAGACAGCATTGTGCTGATCGGCGGGGATGGCAAAGATGGCATAGGCATAGGCACCGATGAGCATGAAACCCGCCTGGCCCAGGGAGAACAGGCCCGTGAAGCCGTTGAGGAGGTTCATGGACACGCACACCAGGGCGTAGATCGAGGCCTTCTTCAGCACGGTGATGAGCATCTGCACGGTGCCGTTGCTGGCAGGCAGAACATTGTCCAGGCAGAAGAGGAACACGTACAGCGCGATGATGCAAAGGATGGCGATGACGGAGCCGATCTTTTGCTCCGAAGACCGCTTGGCTGTCAATTTCTTTCCCATAGCAGCCACCTCACACCTTATCCGTGGCCTTCTCACCGAAGATACCGGTGGGCTTGACCAGCAGGATGACGATCAGGAGCACGAAGGTGAAGGCGTCGGAGAAGACGGTCCAGCCCAGGCCCTTGATGATGTTTTCGCAGATACCGATGATAAACGCGCCGATGACCGCGCCGGGCACCGACCCGATGCCGCCGAACACCGCCGCCACGAATGCCTTCAGGCCGGGCATGGCACCGGAAGTGGGGATGACGGAGTTGTAGTTGGTGAAATACAAAAGAGAGCCGATGGCCGCCAGGAAGCAACCGATGACGAAGGTCATGCTGATGACGTTGTTGATCTTGATGCCCATGAGCTCGCTGGTCTCAAAGTCCTTGGATACGGCACGCATGGCCATACCCACCTTGGTGTACTTGATGAGGGCCACCAGGGCGAATACCAGCACCAGGGTGAGGATGGGGGTGATGATGGTGACCATCTTGGTGGTGGCGGGACCCACGTTCACCACTTTGGACAGGAAGGGGATGGCGGGGTAGACCTGGGGCAGGCCGCCGGTGAAGTACAGGGCGCAGTTCTGCAGCAGGTAGCTCACGCCGATGGCGGAGATCATGACCGACATCCGGGGGGCGGAGCGCAGGGGCTTGTATGCCACCTTTTCGATGACCACACCTAAGATCACCGTGACCACGATGACCAGGATCACGGAGATGTAGATGGGTAAGGACGCGGTGGCGTATACCATGACCAGGCCGGCCACCATGAACACGTCGCCGTGGGCGAAGTTGATCAGGCGGAGGATACCGTAAACCATGGTATATCCAATGGCGATCAGCGCATATTGGCCGCCGACGGAAATGCCCGCCAGCAAATATGGCAGATTCGCGGAAATCCATTCAGACATAGTCTTTTTTCTCCTTACTCGTAAAAACAGAGTGGCGTTTCTTCTTTTCTCCTGAACGAAAGCCGCTTGGAGCGTATCCATCCGTTTCCGGGTGGACGTGGAACGCATGGATACGTTCCAAAGACGCCGCGTCGAAAAACGGACTGTGGCGGGAGCACGAAAAGCACTCCCGCCACCAGTCTGTTTGTTCAAAGTATGGCTGTACGGGATGATACAGCTGGGGTCATTACTCGGAGACGCTCTGAATCTTCACGAAGTCCCAAACGTTATCGGTGGTGTTGGCCTGCTTGACGAAGGCGGTGTCGCGGATGGCGTCGCCGATCTCATTGAAGGCGATGTCGCCGGACACGCCGGTGTAGGTCACGCCAGGCAGAGCGGCCAGCACGTCGGCGGGATCGGTGGAGCCGGCGGCCTTCAGGGCCTCCAGAGCCACATAGTAAGCGTCATAGCCCATGACGGACACAGCCGCGATCATGTCGTCGCCGCCGTTGTTGGCCAGAGCGGTGGAGTCGTTGTTGATGTAATCTTTGAAGCCGGTCTCGAACTCGGGATCGCCGCCCTCAGCATAGAAGGTGGTGACATAGACCTGAACGTCCTTGCCCTGGGTCGCGGCCAGAACCACGTTGGAATCCCAGGTGTCGCCGGCCAGCAGAGGCATGGAGATGCCCTGGGCAGCAGCCTGGTCCACGATCATCTGCGCATAGCTGATGGAGGTGGGCGCAAAGATGACTTCCGCGCCGGCGTTCTTGGCGTTGCTCAGGTAGGAGTTGAAGTCAGAGTTGCCTTCGGGGAAGGAGTCGGTGATGACGGTCATGCCAAGGCCTTCGGCAGCCTGCTTGAAGTAGTTGACCAGGCCCTGGTCATAGTCGTTGCCCAGCTGACCCAGGCAGTAAACGGTGTTGGCACCCAGCTCGTCATGAGCGAAGTTAGCCAGAACGGTGCCCTGGAAGGGATCCAGGAAGCAGATACGGAAGTAGTGGCTGTTGCCGTCAGTGACCTGAGGGTTGGTGCAGGTGACGCCGATGGCGGGGATGCCAGCAGCACCGAAGGTGTCAGAGGCGGCAATGGACACACCGGAGCCATAGGAGCCCAGGATGACGGAGGGGCCCTTTGCGATCAGGGTGGAAGCGGCGGACACGGCCTTATCGTTGGAGGACTCGTTGTCCGCGATCTCCAGCTTCACGTTATAGGTGGTGCCGTTGATGTCCACGGTGGGGGTGATGGAGTTGGCATACTGCATGCCCAGAGTCTCCTGCTTGCCGCCGGCGCCGTTGTCGCCGGACAGGGGCTCGTAGACGCCGATGACGATGGTGTCGCCGGAAGCGGCGGTCTCCGTGGCCTCAGCATCAGTGGTCTCCGTGGCTTCGGATTCCTCAGTCTCAGCGGGCTCGGCGGGTGTGCCGCAGGCAGCCAGGGCAAACACCATCATGCCCGCCAGGAGAAGTGCAAGGATCTTCTTCATAGTAATTAACCTCCTTAATATTTTGCCGGTGTCCGCACAGAGCGGACGGATGTACTCCGGCAATTACTCCTATAGTTTACTATAAATCGCGGGGATTTGCAACGTATTTTTCACAATTTGGCCAGAGGAGCCCTCTTCCTGACAAAAAAACGGCACGGACCGGGCGGTCTCATGCCGTTTTCAGCGGGTATGGTTCGAGCGGGGCTCAGCGGGCGGCCACGACCTCGATCTCCACCAAGGCATCCTTGGGCAGCTTTGCCACCTCAAAGCAGCTCCGGGCGGGCTTGCTGGCCACGAAATACTGGCCGTAGATGTCGTTGAACAGGGCAAAGTCCTCCAGATTCTTCAGGTAGCAGGTGGTCTTGACCACGTTCTCCAGGCCCAAACCGGCGGTCATCAAGACGGCCTTTACGTTCTCCAGCGCCTGGACGGTCTGGGCGGCCATGTTGTGGGCCAGATTTCCGGTGTCCGGAATGATGCCCAGCTGGCCGGAGGTGAAGACAAAGCCGTTGGCCTCAATGGCCTGGGAATAGGGGCCGATGGCGGCGGGCGCCTTGTCGGTGTGAATGATTTCCATCGTTCGTTTCCTTCCTTTCCATGGGGTGTGTATTGTGATCCGGTCAAAGAGCCGGAGCGTTCCGGATGCCTTGCTCCAATCGTTCCGCCGCTTCCCGGATGGTCTCCCGGGGCGCGGCCAGATTGAGGCGGATATGGGCCCCGGTCTCCCCGTCCTTGGGGTAGAACCAGAAGCCAAAGTCAGGGGCGATGCGGCAGGTCTCCAGGACAAAGGACTTCAGCCGATCCGGAGAGACCACGCCGGCCAGGTCCAGCCACAGCAGATAGGTTCCCTCCAGAGGAGAGACCGTGACGCCGGGATAGGGGGCCAGGGTTTCTTTTATAATCTGGGCGTTGATTCGAATTTCCTCCAGGACCATATCCAGCCAGGGACCTCCGCCCTCGAAGGCGGCGGTAACGGCCACATAGTCCAGGGTGCTGCACCCGCCCGCACCCAGGGCGGCCTCGAAATCGTCGAAGCGCTTCCGTAGGTCCTCGTCCGGGAGCATCAGCACGGAGCTTTTCATCCCGGCCAGGTTGAAGGTCTTGCTGGCGGAGAAAAAGGTGATGGGCTTCCCCTCCCCTTCCCAGAGTCCGGCGGCTGACACATGGGTGTGTCCGGGGAGGATGAGGTCGTGGTGAATCTCATCGGAGATCACCTGAACGCCGTACCGGCGGCAGCAGGACAGCATGGCGGACAGCTCCGCCCGGGTCCAGACCCTGCCCACGGGGTTATGGGGATTGCACAGCAGGAAAAAGCGGACCTGCTCAGACCGGATCGTCTGCTCGAGGCGGTCCATGTCCACGGTGTAGACGCCGTCCGTCTCCCAGAGCGGGCAGTACACCGGCCTGCGGCCCGTTCCGGTCACGATCCGGAAAAAGGGATAGTAGATTGGCGTCAGGAGAAGGATGCCGTCCCCGGGCTCCGTGATGGCCTGGACCAGATGATACAGTCCGCTGACCACACCGTTGGTGGTACGGATCCAGTCCGCCTCCCAGCGAGCGCCGTGGCGGGTCAGCTCCCAGTTCAGGATGCTGTCGGTAAATCTCTGCGGGGGCTTATAGTAGCCGAAAGCGCCCTGATCCACCGCACGGTGAAGGGCCTCCCGGACACAGGCAGGGGCCTTGAAGTCCATATCGGCCACCCAGAGGGGCAGCAGATCCTCTCGGCCAAAAGTCTCCGCCAGGGCGTCCCATTTCAGGCTGTCGGTGCCGGTACGATCCGGCAGTGCGGCCTCTCTGCGAATGTTGTCCATCCTACACGCTCCATCCTAGTTTGTTAAATTGTACTCTACCTGTCTCCCGGATGCAAGAATCTTTCGTCCCGGGGGAAAAACCTTGGAGACCGAACCAAAACTGTCCACTCTCCCCTTCCCGGTTTTTTTCATTCTGACGAGAAAAAACACGCCCCTCGCAGTGTTTTTCTTGCTCCATCCCCCTTCCTGTGCTACAATGCGGACAGAAAACTGTGATGCAGGAGGGATCGCTATGAAATATATGTTTGGTCTCATCGGGGCGGGCAATATGGGCGGCGCCATCGCCCGGGCGGTGAGCCGGTCCGTCCGGGAAGGCGTGCTGGTGGACCGAGACCCGGATCGGGCAGCAGCTCTGGCGGCTGACCTGGGCTTTTCCGCCGTCAGCCAGGAGGAGGCCGCCCGGGAGAGCCGGTATCTCTACCTGGGGGTCAAGCCCCATCTGGTTGCGGGGGTCCTGGCGGACCTGGCTCCCATCCTGGAGAGCCGGGAGGAGGCCCCTGTACTGGTATCCATGGCCGCGGGGGTCACCACAACCCAGCTTCAGGCCTATGCGGGCAAGCGCTATCCGGTGATCCGGATCATGCCCAACACGCCGGTATCCGTGGGCCAGGGCGTGGTGCTCTACAGCAAGAGCGGAGAGGTTACCGCCGACCAGGAGCGGGGTTTCCTGGACATCATGAAGAAAGCCGGGGGCCTCTATCCCATCGACGAAAGCCTCATCGACGCGGGTACGGCGGTGTCCGGCTGCGGCCCTGCCTTTGCCTACCTGATGCTGGACGCCATGGCCGACGGCGGCGTGGCCTGCGGACTGCCTCGGACGGACGCTGTGAAGTACGCCGCCCAGACTCTGATGGGCGCGGCCCAGATGGTGCTGGAGACCGGAAAACATCCGGATCAGCTGAAAAACGAGGTATGCAGCCCCGGCGGCAGCACCATCCAGGGGGTTCGCACCCTGGAGCAGCGGGCTGTCCGGGCAGCGTTGATGGACGCGGTGATCGTGTCCTACGAAAAGAGCGCGGCGCTGGGAAAATAAAGCTGGACCTCAACAAAAAAACGCACTGTGAATCGCTTCACGGTGCGTTTTCTTTTGGGATTCGCCGGTCGATTCGGGGCTGGATCGTCTTACGCCAAAGGGTCACCGCCAGCAGGCCGCAGAGGACGCCCAGCAGGACGCCGCCCAGCACGTCGGTTGGATAGTGAACGTAGAGATACAACCGAGAGAAGGCGATCAGACAGGACAGGACCAAGGCGGGCCAGCGGAGGGGGTGGCGGTTGCAGTACAGAACCGTAACCACCGCGAAGGAGGCGGCACTGTGTCCCGACGGGAAGGACGGGTCGTCCGGCAGCGCCACCAGCAGCTGATCGATCCCCGCCAGGGCAAAGGGCCGGACCCGTCCCACCAGATTCTTCAGGATAAGGTTGCAGAGGATCACATCCAGGAGCAGCGCCAGCGTCAGCTGTCCGCCCACCAGGCGGTGTCGGCGCAGGATCAGCAGGGTCAGGGCCAGAAGGATCCACAGGATCCCGTGGTCCCCCAGCCTGGTGACCCATGGCATGACCAGGTCCAGCCAGGCAGTGCGGCAGTGAAGGGCGATCCAATCCAGAACCGTCAGTTCCGCCGTGGACAGCGCAAGCATGACCTCTCCCCTTTCCTTTGATTTTGCTGTCATCTTAGCACAGAATCGGCGAAGGGTCAACCGGTCACATCAGGGAGAGCAAGGATCTCCCGGGTCAGGCGGTCCGTTTCCTCCTGACAGAGGGAGAAATCCACATGAGGGTGATACAGTTCCTCCAGGCGGTCGTGGCGGGCCTTGGCCTGGGCCAGACAGTCCAGTCCTTCCTCCACCAGCTCTTCCGCCACCCGGAGGGACAGGCGCAGAAAGCCCCGGCCCTCCTGCCATGCCTCTTTCTCCACCAGACTTTCCGTGCGGATGGTCCGGCAGTCCAGACTCTGAACGGCTCCGGTAAGGAAGGCCACCTCCCGGTCGGGCACCAGTAGATGCGCCAGCCGCTCCGGGCACATGGGATCGAGACAGGAAATGACGTCATAGCCCCGGTCCAGAAAGCCCTCCTCCAACTGACGGAGGAGAAGGTCCGCCAGGCCGCAGTCATCCTTGATCTGATAGCCATGGCTGCACAGCGCGGCAGCGGAGTCCTCCAGCAGAAGCCGTCCCTGACAGGTCAGCCCGCCCAGAAACCGGAGGCGCCGCCGCCCCCGTCCCTCTTTGGGCGCGCCCGCCTCTCTGTCCAGCAGAACAGCGGCCCGTTTTTTCGTCTTTTCTATGGCCTGGGCCGTGTGGAGCGGTCCCTGACCCCGCCGGATGCTCTCCGCCGCGGCCTGAAACCGGCGGTACGCCTGGGGATAGCAGGCCTGATAGCCCCGGGTGGCCTCGATGATGTCCTGCCGGATGCCGAGCAGGGCCTTCCGGTCATAGCCCGCTCCCAGGTCCACGTAGTGGCCCGCCGCGCCGGGATAGGCCGGGTCGGCCCGGTGGGGTGACGTGGCGTCCATCAAGGCAGCGCCCTTGCCGGGTATGGACACGCCGTCCAGGGAATCCGGGTCTCCGGAGCAGCGGATGTACTCCACCTGATACCCTTGGGCCTCCACAGCTCTGGCCACCCCGGCCATCAGGGTGGATTTGCCGCAGCCCGGGCCGCCCTTTATGGTGTAAAACCCCTGGGCACGCTCCTGGTCGATCCACTGGTCGTACAGGGAGAAAAAGCCCCGGGCGGTGTTGGCGCCGAGAAAGAAAGTGATAGGATGGGTCTGATCGGTCATGCCGGTTCCTCCTGTCCGTATGGATGTACCCTATCCTATGCCGGAGCCCGGGCTCCTGTCACAGCCAGTCGTCTACCACATCGCCCAACGCGCAGGGGGTGACTCCGCACCGGATCAGCTGGTCCGCCAGGGCGTGGATCTGGCCGGGCAGCATGGTCAGATCCGGCACGACAGCGGTCTCTCCCGTCTCCTCCCGCGTGATCTTGACTCCGTAGCTCTCACCGTTCACCGGCGGCGGACAGGTCCGGACCAGAATATAGTACCGGCAGGAGATGGGACGGCCATCCTCTGCGGTCAGCCGGGCGGACCCCCAATAGGCCTCGCGCATCCTCTTCGCCTCCTCTTAAATTTGTTTTTATTTTGTAATTTTTTGTAGCTTTATTTTAATCATTTTCGGGGAAGATGCAAGAAAAACCGTTCGACAGAATGATGCAGAATACTGAAGGATCGGATTGAATTCGACGAAATGCGGAAAGATCTGACAGAACCGCGCAGCAGCATGTCGAAAGGTTTTTCACAGGCAGGGAAGCAGATACGCGCCTCCGTGTATTATGGGAAAACAGGGCTGGCAATCGCTCCCCTTTTCACGTTCCGGGCACAAAAAAAGAGCCGTTTCCCCCTGGAAATCGACTCTTTTCAAAAAACGCCAAACAAACACAAGATACTATCTGAAGTAAAAATAGGGCCCAGAGGTCTTTCTTTTCAAGATCTCCGGGCTTTGTAACCTGGTGCGGATGACGGGACTTGAATAGCCCAGGATGGCTTTCACAACTTCTCAAAAATTGCTGTAACCGTTGAAAAATAAGGATTTCTTAACGTTACTATTTTGTTACCTTTTGTATGCTACAACGTATTTTTATAAAAATAACGAACAAATAACGAACAATTTTTTACCATAATTTGGATATTGTCTGTTGAAACCTTATCGTAACGATTATATCGTTCTCACCTGTGATGGTGCCGCATGGCACAAATCCGGGACACTGAAAACACTACGAATGGGCCGCTCCATAACGGAGCGGCCCATGTTCGTTTCATGTCTGCACTGCACAGAGCAGTCTGCGATTACTTCCACTTCTCCACGCCGTCGGTCTTGGTGAAGTCGTGCTGATTGGTGGCCTCCACCATGTCGAGGTAATACCATTTTGCCGTATCCTGGAGGTCAGAGAACTGGACCAGCTGGTCACGGTTGGCGCCGACATAGGCTTCGTCGGCGGCGCGGGCCAGCATCCGGTTGACGATGGCCGCAACCTCCGCCCTTGTGATCGGCTTGGAGGGCCGGAAGCTGTTGTCCTCATACCCGTTGATCCAGCCGTATTCCGAACCTGTGGCGATGTTGCTGGCAGCCCAGTGGTCCGCGGACACGTCGCTGAAGTTCACTGTGCCGTTGACGGCCTTGGCGAACCGGGTGGCGATGGCGGTGAACTCCGCGCGGCTTATCTGCTTTCCGGGGGCGAAGGTACCGTCCTCATAGCCGGTGATGATCTTCAGGCTGGCCAGCGTGGTGACCGCCTGGGCAAACCAGTCGCCGTCCTTCACGTCGGGGAAGCTGGCGGTGATCTCCACATCCTGGTCCTTCAGCAGACGATAGAAGATCATGGCCACCTCGGCCCGGGTGATGTTGCCCTCGGGGTTGATGCTGCCGTCGGCATAGCCGCTGATGTAGGCGATGTGGTCGTCGGTGACGAGCCAATCGGCCACGCCGGTCTCCTCCGGAGAGGCGGGCTGCTTCGCCGCCTCCTTGAAGGAAACAGAAACATTCACCGGGCTGTCGGGCATCTGGAAGGAGTAAGTGCCGTCGGCGTTCCTGGTGACGGGGATCTCCTTGCCGTCCTTGTCAGTGACGGTGACCTTGTCTATCTCATTGCCCTCGTCGGGGGTGACGGTGAGGGTAACTTTAGCGTCCTTGGCCGCCTGGGTCTTGTCGGGCTTGACCGTGCCGCCCGGCACTTCGCTCACGTTCACGGGATAGGTAGCCACGGAACCGCCGCCGCCGGAGGAGCGGTTGGCAATGGTCACGGGGACACAAACCGGTTCAGTGTCGTTGTGGTTCTCATCGCCCACGACCTTGTACCAGACATAGTAGGTTTCGGCGCCAGTGCCTGTGGGGAGAGCGGTGCTCCAGCCGTCTGTCGGCGCGGTGGTTTCATCGGTGCCAATGGCATACTGCAATGTGCCGCCCGAGGCCGCACCTGCGGTCACAAGATCCTGCGCCTCGCCTGTATAGGTCAGGGTATTCGCAGTCGGAGCAGTAGTCACAGAAGAATCGGCTTTGGCGATGCTGACGGTCACGGACTGCGCCGACACATCATTGTGGTTGTCGTCTCCACCGACCTTGTACCAGACGTAGTAGGTTCCGGCGTCGGTGCCGGTGGGGATGGATGTGCTAAAATCTTTATCGACGGGTTGTGTGTTGTCAGTGGTCACGGCATACATCATCGTGCCGCCCGTGGCTGCACCCCCAGTCACAAGATCCTGCGCCTCGCCTGTATAGGTCAGGGTATTCGCAGTCGGAGCAGTAGTCACAGAGGAATCGGCTTTGGCGATGCTGACGGTCACCGTCTTCGCCGACACACCATAGTAATTCTCGTTCCCCACCACTTTATAATAGACGGTGTAGTCGCCTGCGTTCGTGCCGGTCGGTATGGTGGTGCTATAGGTTTCACCATTGAGAGAATACTGCATCTCACCGCCGTTCGTGCTGCCTGCGGTCACAAGATTCTGCGCCTCGCCCGTGTAGGTCAGGGTATTCGCAGTCGGAGCGGTCACCGTCGGATTCGTCTTGCCAGGCACGGGACTAAGCGCATCCTTCAAGGCACCATCTATCTTTGAACTATTAACATATACATTATTCGCGGTGCTGCAGTCTTTCCAATCGCAGGCATTAGTAATATATGGCCAACCCGCCAGGCTTTGATCCTTCTCGCTCGTCTCTGTACTCCAATAAGAATCCTTCAATACCGTCCCGATATTATAAGCCTTTCCCGGTTCCCCAGTATATGTAATCTCCATAGTATGATCACCATTACCAGAGCTCAGAGTTGCAGAAGCCAAAATTTTAGGCCTGTTATTCTCGCCGCTCGTATCCCCGATCTCCCATAAATACATATACCATGTTCCTCTAGCGGTATCGCTTGTATTAAACTGATATTCTATTTTTGTAATCGCACCATCATCATTTTTTGTTACATACCATGTCTCATTTGAGTAATTAGTCGCTAGCGCCGTCAGCGTCATGGCCGGGAACAGGCTCAGCACAAACGTCAGCGCCAGCAGGAGGCTCAATAGTTTTCTTCCTGTTTGTTTCATAGTTCTCTCCTTTTCTTACATTGTCTGGTAGCGGAGATTATTCAATTCCTCCGCCAGCTTCTGGGGGTCGCAGGGCTTTTGGACGAATCCGCTGGCGTGGAGCTCCAGGGCCCGCAGGGCCGTGGCGTCGTCCATGCGGTCCGACACGAAAATGATGTTGACCCGGGGGTGCATGGCCGCGATCTGCCCGGCCAGGAGGAAGCCGTCCGCCCGGGGGCTCTCCAGGTCGATCTCGGTGAGCAGCACGTCGCAGCGCCCTTCCTCCGCCGCCCGCACCGCCTCGGCGGGGGTGCGGCAGCAGACGACCGCCGCCGCCGGCGCCAGCCGCGCCATATGGCTTCGCAGGCCGGCCAGACCGCGGGGGTCGGGGTCTACGCAGAGGATACGCATGGCGTGCCTCCTTTCCCGGGGTTTCGAGGGCGCGCCGTCCTGCGGTAGCGCAGGACGGTTTCAGGGCCCTGAAACCGATGGCCTTTCTGTTCCGGCGGCGCGGCCCCTGACCGCAGTGCCGCAACCGTCGCTGTTTTCATAGGCGGTCCTCTCCTTTCCTGAAAAATTGCATACTTAGACACGGAAAGTATATATAGAGCAGATTTGCAATACAATAGGTGCTTTCAGAATGAAAGCGCCCGAAGGGAAAAAAAGTTTGTGCCGGGGGCGGGTTGTGGTATAGAATAGGTTTGTAAGATTATGTCTGCACAGGAGATGGAGAGAAATGCTGACAACGGAACGATTTGGGAGCAGGCTCAAGGAGCTGCGCATGGAGAAAGGACTCTCCCAGCGGCAGCTCGCCGAGCGGATGACGGTGTCCAACGCCACGATTGCAAACTGGGAGGTGGGCAAACGCCTGCCCGACCTGACCATGCTCGCCCGCCTGGCGGAGTGCCTGGGGGTGGAGCCCTCCCTTCTGCTGGACGAGCTGCACCAGCCGGAGGGAGCGCCAAGGGTCATCGTGGTGGAGGACGTCCCGGTCATCCTCAAGGGGCTGGTCCGCACGGTGGAGGAGGAGCTGCCGGGGGCGGAGGTCCGGGGCTTCCGCACCGGCGCGGAGGCCCTGGCGTACGCCCGGGAAAACCCGGTGGCAGTGGCCTTCCTGGACATTGAGCTCTCCGGGGAGAACGGCATCGACCTTTCCCGGCGGCTGAGGGAGATTGAGGGGAAAACCAACATCATTTTCCTGACCTGTCACACGGAATACACACAGGAGGCCATCCACCATCACTGCAGCGGGTATATCCTCAAGCCCCTGACCCCGGAGAAGCTGCACCGAGAGATCGACAACCTGCGGTTCCCCGTCAGGAGGCTGAGAACATGAAAAAACGAACCTATACCGCCGAGATCGCCGTGGCTGCCGCGGCGCTGCTGTGCATCCTTCTGGTGGTGCTGATCCATCTCAATCCCGGGTTTGACCGGTACGCCAACGCGGTGACGCCCTTCTTTATGCTTCAGCCCGATTCCGTGACGGAGGAGACCATCCCGGACTATGCCGGGGTGAAGCGGACCTATACCTTCACCCTGCCGGAGGCGGACACCGCCACCACTACCGGGGCGCGGCTGTCGGTTTATCTCCGGCATACCATCGCGTCCTTCTCCATCGAGGACAGCGCCCTGGAAAACGACCTCTCCGAGCTTGACTCGCCCCACATCGGCAGGACCCCGGGGAACTACTGGGTCAGCGTCCCCATGAAGCCGGTCTACGCCGGGAAGACCCTCCAGGTAACGCTGACCCCGGTGTATGACAGCGTCCGGGACGATGAGCCTGTCTTCATGGTTATCACCCGGGATATGCTGCTGACCATGGTGGAACTGCCGGAGGACGGGTTGCTGCTGACGCTCAGCGTCATCGCCGTGGGCGCGGGCCTGTTTCTGGCCCTCATCGCCCTTGTCCTGCCCCTGAACGGGCAGGACAAGAAGCGCATCTTCTATCTCGGCGCGGTGACGGTGGCGGCGGGGCTGTGGAAGCTCTGCGGCCTGCCGGTCCTGACGCTCCTCCTGGACTATTGGGGCCTGCAAAAGGAGATCTGGTTTGCCGGGGCGGTAAGCTATCTGCTCATGCTGGTGCTTTCCCTGCGGCTTCTGGTGGCCATCCGCCCGGAGGGCGAAAACCGCGTGGGGATGGTGTGCTTTTATCTCTCTGCGGCGGCGGCCGCCGCCCTTGTGCTGCTGCAGATGTTCCACCTGGCGGAGCTCCATGACGGGCTGATCTGGTTCGGCGCGGGCGTGGCGGTCCTCCATGTGGTCTCTCTTCTGGGGAAAAAGCCCAGCCGGTCGGAGCTGCTGTGGCTACTGCCCTTCTTCCTGGCCCTGGGAGCGGACCTGCTGATCTACTTCGTCACCGGCTCCATGCGGAAGGCTCCGGTGTTCCTGGTCTGGATCATCGTCAATCTGTTCGTCCGGGGCCTGGGGTTCGTCCGGGAGGCCATTCTCCGGGAACGCCTGCTCCGAAAACGGGAGGAGGAGCTACGGGACGAAAAGGTCCGGACCATGATGAACCAGATCCGGCCGCACTTCATATACAACACCCTGGTCTCTGTCTACGAGCTGTGCAGAGAAGAGCCGAACCAGGCCATGCAGGTCATTGACGATTTCACCACCTATCTCCAGTCCAACTTCACTGCCATCGCCGCCACAGAGCCCGCCCCCTTCCGGGAGGAGCTGCGTCACACCCAGGCATATCTTGACGTGGAGACCGTACTGCACGGCGACGAGCTAACGGTAGAGTACGACACGGAGGCCCTGGCCTTTGATCTCCCGCCCCTGACCCTCCAGCCCATCGTGGAGAATGCGGTGAAGCACGGGGTGGGCAAGGGATACAGCCCGGAGCATATCGTCATCCGCACCCGGGCCGAGGAGAACGGCGTCCGCATCACGGTGGAGGACAACGGCGGAGGCTACGACCCTCAGCCGGACAGCGAGGTCCATGTAGGCCTGCAAAACGTCCGAGAGCGGCTGGACATGATGTGCGGCGGGACGCTGGAGATCGGGCCGAGACCCGAAGGCGGGACCGTGGTGACGGTATTTGTGCCGAGATAACTGCTTCTTGTTCTGATTACCCGATTTGTTTGCTCTCTGTTTTACCTGCGGAGGTTGAAAACCCGCCCTGTACGTTGAGCTGCGTACAGGGCGGGTTGCGATTTTTGCAGGGATGGAAACGATTTGCTGTTACCTTGCATCCAGTTGATGAAATTGGGGCCGCGTTCTTCGAGGCTCCCGCTTTACCTCCGCCTCCAGCCGCCGAAGTTCTGCCAAAACGCTCTTTCGCTGAGGCTACTCAGCCGGGGCATCCTCCGTTCTCCGCTTCCATGCTACCATATCCCGCTGATACTGCCGGACAATGGCCTCTGCTCTGCTATAGGCTGTCAGGAATGCCTGCCCGTCGGGATACCCCTCATGTCTCACCAGGTCGAAAATCTCGTCCTTGAGAGTGTGGGCCTGGTGTTCGGCTTCGGTGATTTGGACCTCGATTGCCTTGCGCTCCTTGCCTTTGAACAGACCCTTCGTCTCGGCAAGCTGGGCTTTCAGTTTGGGCATCTCGATCTCTTGGATCTCCTTGGCCACCCTTGCCCTCCTGTGGAGCTGGGCCATTAGGTTTTGCATTGCTCGGAACTCTGCCAGGTCGATGGTGAGGGTCGGCTGCGGCGGAACCTCTCTTTGTCGAATCAAACCATCCAGAAATGCCTTGGCTTTCTGAACGATGCCCCGGAATAGATCGGGAAGCCAGCCATGGACCCGGATGGATTCTACGGTCTTTTCGTGGACCTGCTCCTGCTTCACCTCCAGAATCTCCTCCTCTGGGACGCCCACCACCAGGGCCATGTCGGCTGTTCGATTCCAGTCCTGGCGGGCCTCGTTGTCCGCCCGGATTTCCTCCGCTCTGGGATTGTTCTTGCCGATCTTCTTGGTAGGGAGATTGATGCCGTTGGGGTCGAACACCTTCAACCGCTGGGCCGGGTCCTTGATGTGGCGGTTGATGAGGGCAGTGTAGAACCGTTTCGCGTCATCCAGGAAGAAGTTGCTTTTGAAGGTTTCCTCCTTTGCGGTGAACAGGTGCTGTTCGTAGACCTCGCCCTTTTTGATGATGGTGCAGCCCTCGCGGATGTTCCCATCCTCCCCGGTGATCTCCTTCTTGGTTCGGACCCGCTTCCCGCTCTCGTCATAAAAGACGGCGCGGGAGGCGATTTTGATGTCCGGTTCGTCCAGCAGATGACGCTCACTGAAAATCAGGTGGATGTGGAGGTTGCTCTTTGCCTTGTTGTGGTGAAGGGCGGAGATGCACTCCACACCATACCGTTTCCTGAATTGGTCGGTGAAGTCCCGGAGGACCGTATCCGGGTTGAACCTGGTGTAGCTCTCCGGCAGGGCGATGATGAGCTCCCTGGCCTCGATGCACTTACCTTCGGAACCAAACCGCTTGAACTCCTCCTGACATTCCCTTGCCAGGTTCCACCAGAAGTCCAGAGCGGCAGTGTGGTAGGTGGCGTAGAGGTTCTCTTGTCTATCACCGTTGCCGATATAGTCGATGCGCCCCATCACGTTGGGGAGCTTTGATATTTGGATGAAGGAGTGTCGCGCCATGATGGTCACCTCCGTTCCGTGTCAGCTTTCATGTTGAACCACGTCCGTAGAACAGGCCCTCCGCAGGAGCGAAATGCCCCTTGCACGAAGCGCAGCTTTGTGCAAGGGGTGTATTTCGCTCTCAGACGGCGAGGCCTTTGGGAGGGCGCTTCGCGCCGGTTTGGCTTCCCCATCCGCGTCAGCTGCGTCAGCTTTTCAGGAGGTGCCTTTCCTGGGCGTCATTGCTGAATCGTCGCCATGCCGATGGCGGCGTCCAGTGAAAGCAAATGGCCACTGCTCAACGCAAGCTGTTTCACGTCGCCGGGCAGGGCGTCAAAGTCTGCCTGATACTTCACCCTGGCCCGGTAGGACCGCATGAAGTTGGACGCGATGACGGACTGGACCGTGGTCTCATCCATCATGCCCCAATCACGGAGCTGCTGCGGGCTGCCAACCAAGGACCGGAGCAGGGGCGGGAGAGCGTCAAACTCCTCCCGCGCTCTGTACGCGGAGTCCCGAATGGCTTTCAGAACTCGCTGCCAGGCCTCCTGCTCCGTCATCATGGGCGGCTGTGAAATCTGACGCAGCTTTTCCTTGATTACCCCGATAACCGGAGGGAAGCCTTTATTGTCCGCTGCAATGAACGCTTTTACCGCTCCGGCTACCAGCTCAAAGGGGTCGTCCTCAAACATAGAGGCCCAAAGGTCAACGATGTCCTCCAGCTCTGCCTTGCCCATGCCCCGGTAGAAGTTCGGGTAGGCCGCTCGGAGAACCGCCAGGGTCTTTGCTGTCTCAGCTCTGTCCATATCGACGTGCCTCCTCCTCTTGCGCAATGACCAGGAAGGGATTCAAGCTTTGAGGCTGAGTCCCTCGTCCCTGGCTGTCCCCCTGGCTCTGCTCTTTTGCCAGCCAGCCGTTAATGAATCGGAGGATCCCGTTCCTGGTCTTCCGCCTGGTCGGATTGCTGTTCAGCCAACCCTGCATCTTCCGAAGCTGCTGTATCACGTCGACAGCAGGGTACAGGCCCGCCCATTCCTGGCACTACTCCTTGGAAATCAGATATTCACTTTTATCGTTGAGAGGAAGGGTTATGACCGGCGGCTCAGAGCCGCCGTGCGACTCTGAGCAAACAGTCGGCTTGCCCGTTTCATATTCAACGCCAACGTCATTGTCAACGTCAACGTCAATGTCAATGTCAAGGTTTTTCCCAAAACCGGTTTGGGTTTCTTTGGGTTTTGTCCGGGTTTTCGGCGGCCTTCCGCCCTTCTGTCCGTTCTCTCTCTGCTTCTTCTCGAACTTGATCAATGTTTCCAACGTGGGCTTGATCAAACAAAAGATGGCTTGTTCCATCGGCGGGAGTTCATCCGGCTGATTTCCAAAGCCGAAATCGAGGATCGCATCATAAATCCCAAGCCGCTCCTGATCCGGCAAATCCCTGATCGCCTCATAGTACGACGGGAGCCAACGGAATCCATTGGTTTTTGCTACTGCCATAGGATTACCGCCCCATAAAACCCCGTTCCGGAGCAAAAGTCCTTCTGGAAGATCGCTCTTCGATCCGACGAATTCCAGCCGGAGTTTGGGGCTCCGCCTTGCCCTCAAAAAGGTAGGTCTCCAACCGGTCGAGATCCACAAGGTACTTCGCGCCGACCCGCACAGACTGGACTTGACCGGCAATGACCATTCTGCGAAGGGCGCTCTTCGTCAGCGCGCAGCCCGGATCATTGGCCAGCAGTTCAGCGTGGGCCTGATCAATGGTTCGCATTCTCATCGCTCTCACCTCCCTTGCGCCCGGCGGCAATCCTCCTGATTGCCGCCAGCATTTTCTCTGTTTGCTCTGCTGGGAGCTCCCGGCGTAGATACCGATACAAAGTGGACTCGGCAACGCCAACTTCATCAGCCAGCTGCCACAGCATGACACCGTTTTCTCGCGCTGTTTTTCTCAGTTCTTGATTTTGCATATCCATCCTCCCTTGATTTTCTTCTTGACATCACGGAATACTTGATGTATGCTTATCGTAACAGCAGCAGGAGCGAAAGTCAATTCTTATTTGACTATATTTTATCATATCCAGAACTTCTTGATTTTGGAGGGCATTCATATGGCAAATCAAAAGAAAAAGCAATCTCCCGGCTATAACAAAGCGTTTCCTTCCAATTTACGCAGACTCATTGCATCCAGCGGAAAAACACAGAGGGGGTTAGCTGCTCACCTCCACAAATCAGCGCAGGCCGTCTCTTATTACTGTGATGGGACTTCTTCACCTGATTGGGAAACGATTGTTGAGATCGCAAATTATTTTTCCGTGTCTACGGACTATTTGCTTGGCCTCACCCCGGATGACACACCGGATCAAACTGTTAAATCCGTCTGTCTTTATACAGGCCTTTCTTCCCTGACGGTTAGTTTTCTGCATCATGAAACCGTAGAAAATCAAGCTACCGTCAGTTTTTACAGGAAAATGTTTGACAGCATTGTCAAATCCGGTGACGATGGATTGGATAATATTCCTGCGCATGTATTTGACGCGGCGAAAGCACATGTAATCTCAGAAAACGCCAGACGGGCCAGATTGGAGGCCGAGAACGGCTCAGATCAGTCCGCTGACGACCCCGTTCTTGAAGTCTCTCACAGCAGCAACATGTATCTTATTCCAGCGTCTGAAGCCGAGGATTACTATTTGATAGCAGCGCAGAGCGAGATCTCCAGGGCACTGGCAAACGTCATTGGTGAACTGGAAGAAGACGTGATCTCCGCATTAAAGCGTAACGGAGCGGAAACCCTGTATGGCTTCCGCTGGGTCACTCTTGATGCAGATGAGGGGTTTGCGTCCTGGAGCCCGGAAGGCAGAGAGGAGGATGAAGCCAATGGCAACGATAACGAAGCGTGAGGGAAAGAATGGCGTCAGCTACCTGATCCGTTCCTCCGTAGGCTATGACAGCAGCGGAAAGCAAATCATGCGCTCCATGACCTGGAAACCGGAACCAAAATGGAGTGAAGCCAAGGTCAAAAAAGAGTTGGAACGTGCCGCGGTCCTATTTGATGAGGAATGCGCTTCCCAGTGCGTGGGCAGCGGAAACGTGAAGTTTGAGTCCTTTGCCCGCCAGTGGATCGAGGAATACGCCGTTCCCAACCTTCGCCCCCGGTCTGTGTACCGGCTCCATCAAATGGAGGAGAGAACCTATGCAGCAATCGGCCATATCCGGCTGGATAAGCTGACAGCTCGCCACATTCAGAAGTTCATCAACAATCTGGGAGAGCCTGGTATCTCCAACGTGAAGGATACCGCCAAAGCCAAACCCATGCTGTTGGAACTGATGCAGAGCCGGACGAAGAAATCCATTTCTGAGGAAACCGGTGTGTCTCGCTCTGTGCTGTCATCTATCGGAAAGGGTGAAAGCACCAGCTATGCCACGGCAGAGAAACTAGCACAAGGCCTGGGCAAGCCCATTTCTGACCTGTTCACAGTCACCAGAAGCAAGGATACCCTATCCCCCAAAACCATCAAGCACTACCTCTCCTTCATTTCCAGCATCATGCAGTACGCCATGAAACTGGACATGATCCGGGATAACCCCTGTCGCCGTGTCACTGTCCCTAGCGCGACGCCTACTGAACGGGAGGTCTACACCCTGGAGGAAGCCCAGCGGTTCTTGGAAAGCCTTGAGCAGGCTCCTATCAAATACAAGGCGTTCTTCATCCTAGCGATTTACGGTGGCCTGCGTCGCGGAGAGATCCTGGGGCTTGAGTGGAAAGACCTGGATTTCACCGACCACATCATCCACATCCGCCGGACCAGCTTGTACCTCTCAGACCGGGGCGTGTACACTGACACTACCAAAACTGCCCAAAGCAACCGGACCCTCAAACTCCCCATCGCCGTCTTTGACGTTTTACGTCAGCTTCGAGCAGAGCAGGCAGAAAACCGGCTTAAGCTGGGGGACCAATGGCACGACCATGATAGGCTGTTTACAAATCAGGATGGAATGCCGATGCACCCGAATACTCCGTATCACTGGCTGAAACGGTTCTGTGAGGCTACCGGCCAACGGTTCCTTGGTATCCACGCCTTCCGCCACCTCAAAGCATCCCTGCTGATCGAAGCAGGGGCTGATGTAACTCTTGTCTCTAAATCCCTGGGCCACAGCCAGGTAAGCACCACGCTAAATATCTACAGCCACAGCTTTGAGGAAGCCCAGGCAAAGGCCAGCGATGCCATAGCAGATCTCTTGTCGTTCGGAAAGCAGACATAAGAAAAGGACCGTTCCCAAATCAGCGGGAGCGGTCCTTTTTGAAAAACAACGAACAAACAACGAACAATTCAAAAAACAGGGAAAACGAAAGAGCCGGAAACCCTTGATACGAAAGGGTTTCCGGCTCTTTTAACCTGGTGCGGATGACGGGACTTGAACCCGTACGTCATGGACACACGCCCCTCAAACGTGCCTGTCTACCAGTTCCAGCACATCCGCAAATCAAGTTGCTAGGATAGTATAGACCCGAAGAGGCGTTTTGTCAATCCCTTTTTTCTCCTGTTATGAAAAAGGCTTCAGACACCCGGAATCGTCCCCAAAGAAAAAACGCAGCCGCATCTTGCATTCCATGGAAAAATCCGGTACACTGATATTATCTAACTGCAAGTCTCTACCGCCCTGTCTCCCTCAGAGAGCGGAGAGTTCTGAGAGGAAGGATCCCCATGAGAAAACTATGGAAAGCCGCCGTGCCCCTGGCGCTGAGCGCGGGACTGATGCTGAGCGCCCTGAACACCTCCGCCGCGCCGGCGGGTCAGTTTGCCGACATTCAGGGACACTGGGCCCAGGCCACCCTGGAGCAGGCGTACCGCGACGGCATCATAAAGGGCACCTCTGACACTGCCATGTCCCCCAACAACAGCATCACCAAGGCCCAGGCCGTGGCTCTTCTGTGCCGGGTCCTCCAGGTCAGCGGGCAGGGGGACACCGCCGGGCTGAACATCCCTTCCGGCGCCTGGTACGACCAGGACGCCGCTCATGGGGTCTATCTGGGGCTGTTGGACAGCGGCGACTCCGGGACATTGAACCAGCCCCTGACACGAGGCGAGGCTTTCGTTCTGTTCAGTGAAGCCTTTCAAAAGCAGCAGGCCATGCCCGATATCAACGAAGCCCTGTCAGCATATTCCGACGGCCCCTACATCGCGGATAAGGACGTCCGTTTCGCCGCCGCCAATCTGGTGGGAGATGGAGTGGTCAACGGCATCGACGGCGCGTTAAAGCCGGATCGTTCCCTGACCCGGGCCCAGTTTGTCACCATGCTCTACCGCATTGCCGACCGGTTCACCCCCGCTGCGGAGTACCAGGGGCGAGACGGCAGCACCGTTCTTTCCGGCAGCGCGGATCTGACCGGGACCCAGGGCAAAGGGCTGTGGTTCGACCAGACCGCTTCCAAAATCCACCTGGACAGCGTGGACGCAGACTGGGCCATCGTGCGGTCGGACAACCTGGAGGAACTGACGGTAGCAGGTGAAAACAACCGCATCGGCACCCTGGTCATCGCCGCCAGCCATGGGGATGTGGACCTGACTCTCCCGGACACCGTCCCCGTGGATACCGTCACCGTGGGCAGCGGAACGGGAAACGTAGCCGTAAACGGCACTTTCTACTGCGCGGAGGTCACCGGGGATCATCGGACAGTCTCTGTGGATACGCCGGCCCTCACTTCAGTCGCCGTCTCCGGCGACAACAACACCGTGACCATCAACACCGACGGCGATCAGCTGACCGCCGTGTGCGTAACGGGTAACAACAACACCATCCTTCTCAACGGCAACACTCCCATCGTCCAGGTCGACGGACGGGACAACACCATCGCCGGTACCGGCCGGGCGGAGATCGTCAACCTCTTCACCCAATACTGCACGGTGACCGTCAGCCACGGCCAGATCAACAAGCCGGACCAGAGCTGCTTTGACCTCAGCGTCGTCAGCGTGCGTGTGGAGGCCCCCAGTTCCCTGCCCGCCGGGGAGTCTTTGAAGGCCACCGCCCATCTCACCATCTCCGAGGCGGACCGGGGCAAGCTGTGCACCGGAGCCTGGTATCTCAACGGCGAGAAGGTCCAGGAAGGCCCCGTCATTCTGGGGCAGGGGGATCCGGTGTCTGATATTTCCGTCAACTACACCCACGATCTCCAGCAAGAGGCAGCGCTGCGGTATGAGCTCACCTATGTGAACAACGACGGGGACTCCTCCCAGGCCCACAGCTCCACCTCTCTCTATCTGGAGAATTTCTCTGACCTGGGCCTGGCGGACGCCTCCATCCAGGTCACCGCACCGGAGCGTCTGGCCCCCGGAGAGACCCTCAGCGCCACCGCGGCAGTCACCTCCCCGGAGACCGGGAAGAAGTGCACCGGCTACTGGTATGTGGACGGGAAGCAGGTCTCCTCCGGGCCTGTGACGCTGGGGGCAGGCACCCCCTACCTCAATTACAACTTCGACTATCATTACGGGATGCCCTCCGTCAGTGAAGTGACCTGCAAGCTGGTCTACACCACGGAGGACGGCCGGACCCAGGAGATCAGCGGCTCGTCCAAGGTCCAGGTGGAGAACTATCCGGACAACGGCATCGCCGGGGCCAGCATGTATCTGACCTCGGTGCCCACCCTGGCCCCCGGGGAGACCCTCACCGTTTACGCCAAAATCACCGCTCCCCAGGCCGGGAAGGTCTGTACCGGCACCTGGTATGTGGACGGCCAGCAGGTGGCCACGGAGACCGTCACCACCGGGCAGGGCGTCCCTCAGCTGAATCACAAGTACAAGTACACCGAGAACATGAAAACCACCTCGGACATCAAATTTGTCCTCAGCTGCACCACCCAGGACGGGCGGAAGCAGGAGGTGTCCGCCGACAAGACGGTGACCCTGCAGAACTACGGTTACAACTACTACCACGGTCCCACGGATCAGGAGATCCTGAAAATGGTCACCAACGCCTACGCCGGTAACTATACCACGGCCTGGGCCCAGAATCACGACTACAGCCAGGACGTCAAGACCCGGTGGGTGAATCTGAAGGGGTATTCCAGCAAGAGCAAATACCTCATCTGGGTGAACCTGACCTATCAGCGGGTGAATATCTTTGAGGGCTCCCAGGGCAACTGGAAGCTGATCCGGACCTGCCTGTGCGGCTCCGGCAAACCCAGCACCCCCACCATCAAGGGCGTCTTTGCTACCACCTACAAGCAGAGCGCCTGGAGCTACGGCTCCTACTACTGCGGCCCCGTGGTCCGGTTCCACGGCGGATACGCCTTCCACTCCCGGCTGGAATACTGGCCCATGGGCTCCGGCCGGTTCTACGACGGCCGCATCGGCTTCCCCATCAGCCACGGCTGCCTGCGGATGTACGACGATGACATCTGGTTCATCTACAACAACATCCCCAATGGCACCACGGTGGTGGTCCACTAAACATCGATGAAACAGCTTGCCCGGACACGGCGAACCGTGTCCGGGCGGTTTTATGTCTTCGGGTCTTCAATGGCGCACTGGGGGGACCGTGCCACAAAGGTCTCATAGACCCGGCTGAGAAGCCGGTAGGTCCCGCAGTCCAGCCTGCCCGTCACCGGCAGCCCACCCCTGGCCTGGAGCCAGCGGAGGTTTTCTTCCGTGGCGTCGTCCAGCCTGCCGCAGGGGGGCGCATCCCGGACCCCGGCAAGAAAGCGCGCCAGGGCGCAGAACATGGCCTGGATGGGCAGGAGCATGGGGGTGGCCTGCCCTGGCTCCACGCACTCCGAGGGGAAGGGAAACAGGTCGGTGCCCCGGGGCGGGTCCAGCCGTCGGCGTGCGTCCTCATAGGCCCTGGAAATGGCCTCCCAGGTCGTTTGGTCCACCACGCCGGTGACCGGAAGGCCCGCCTCCTTTTGGAAGGTCATGACGGCCTCCAGGGTGGTCTCTCCGAACACCCCGTCCGGGGCCAGATACGGCAGGGACCAGTTGACGGCAGCCAGGGTGCGCAGCATGGTCTGAAGCTCATAGATGGGGCCGATCTCAGATGCGGTCTGTTCCATGGGGGTCACCTCCTAATCCCGCTGTCCGAATTCCAGCGGCACTCCGGGGAAACGCCCCGGAGACGCGGCCAGAAGGTCCTGAAGGACTTGGGGCGGAACGGTCCCGGAGGAGCTGATAAAGTCAAAAAGCTCTGCCGAACCCAGGACCGTCCGGTCGATGCCCAGAAACCGCCGGACGATCTCATCCCAGGTCGCTTGGTCCACCACCCCGGTCTGCTCCAGGCCCGCGTCCTGTTGGAGAGCCTTCACCGCTTCCAGGGTCTCGTCCCCGAACACACCGTCGATGGCCACGTTGGGCAGGGAGAGATAGAACTGGGAAAGGACCGCCAGAAGATACTGGAGCAGGGCCACCTCCTCCCCCTGCTGCCCGAAGCTGATGACATGCTGATACTGGAAGTTCAGCCGGAAGAACTGCTGACCCAGGCTGTTGAGCTCCTCCAGACGGAGAATGGCCACGTAGACCGTCACCAGACGATACCACACTGTCCGGTCTATAACGCCGGTGACGGGCAGGTTGAAGGCCGTCTGAAACTGCCGCACCGCCGCCTGGGTGGATGCGCCAAACACGCCGTCCACATCCAGGGGACGCGGGATGGCGGGATAGGTCCGGGCGATGCGGTTGAGCATCACCTGGGCCACGTGGATCTCCGCGCTCTCCTCCCCTATCCGCAGGGGCGCGCCGGGGTAGGAGGGCTGGATCTCCCGGACCGGCGTGTTGCTCACCAGTTCAATGTCGTTGCCGTAATAGGTCTCCAGGATCTCAACGGAATTGTACCCCGCCTCCGCCAGCTCCTGACTGCCCCACTGGGACAGCCCCTGACAGATGGTGGTAGTGCCGTTGCAGAAATGGGCGGCCAGTGGCTCAGCAAAGCCTTGGCGGCGGATGTAGGTGGTGTAGAGCTGGTCCGCCAGGGCGTCCACGTTCTCAAAGGTGTTCCGGCCGTACACGAACCGCTGGTCATAGGAGGTGGTGTTGGTAATGTCAAAGGGGTAGCCCCGGCTGCGGTAATGCTCCGTATAGATCCGGTTCAGGGCGAAGGAGACCTGGGCCAGAATATTGGCCCGGAGGGCCGCCAGGGGCCATGTGGGGTAGATCTCGCTGGAGGCCACGTTTTTGATGTAGTCCGGGAAGGACACCGTGACGTTCTCCGCCGGGGTGTCCGGCGCTCCCAGGTGGACGGTGATGGCGGCGGGGACATAGGGCAAAACAGTGATGGCCATGATCCCGCCTCCTTATAGATCCTGGGGCGGGATCTGGACGGTCGCCCCACCCCGGCCACTCTCCTCGGGCAGAGGGACCAGCGGCAGTTCCTGAACACTGGTGACGCCGGGAAAGATCTGCACGTCCTCCACCACCAGCAGGCCAAAGCCCTGGCGGTCCACCCAGACGTCCACCAGCGCATAGGGCGCCTGGTCTCCCGGGGATTGACTCTGCTCCGTCTGGGGGGTAGTGATGACTACAGGGGCAGCGTTTCCGCTGGCGTCGCTGACCTGGATGGACAGCAGGTCCATCAGCCCCTGGGCATCCCTCTGCACGACGGAGACGGAAGCCCCGGCGAGTGGGAGCTCGCTTCGGCCGGTAAAAACACGGGTAACCAAGGTCCCGCTGGCAGGCATGGACATTCCTCCTTTCATGATCCACTGGTACTTTATGCGCCCCTTGCCCCTTCCATGCGTTGACTTTTTCCGGTTCCTTTCGTAAACTGTAGGAAAAGGACGTGACCGCTATGAAAATCACCTTTCTCTATCACAGCGCCTTCCTGGTGGAACTGAAGACCTGTACCCTCCTCTTTGACTGGTACGGCGGCGAGACCCCGGACATCGATTGGTCCAAGCCCTTGTACGTTTTTGCCAGCCACCACCACGGAGACCACTACTCCCCGGAGATCTTCTCCGCTTTCGGCATGGAGAACACCTGGTATATCCTGGGAAGCTGCATCCGCCTCTCTGCCCGGCGGAAGGCCGCTCTGGGCATCGACGACAGCCATGTCTTCCGGCTGGGGGGCGGACGGACCCTGGACCTGCATGGGTTGCATATCGCCACCCTCACCTCCACCGACGCCGGTGTGGCCTTCCTGATCGAAGCCGAGGGCAAGACCCTCTATCACGCCGGAGACCTCCACTGGTGGCATTGGGACGGCGAGCCCGGGACGTGGAATCGGGACATGGAACGGAATTTCAAACGGGAGATACAGAAACTGGCCGGCAAGACCATCGACGCTGCTTTTTTGGTGCTGGACCCCCGGCAGGAGGGGGACTACTGGCTGGGCTTCGACTGGACCATGCGCACGGCGGACATCCGGCACGCCTTTCCCATGCACAGCTGGGAGGAATTCAGCCTGGTGAAGCAGTTCAAGCGGGACATCTGCTCGGAGCCCTACCGGGACCGGGTGGAGGAGATCTATTACAACGGCCAGGCCTTTGACCTGTGAGGCTTTTCCAACACACCGGCCTTGCGTCTGCCGGGAAAACAGGATATAATGGGAAAAACGACATCGTTCAGGAGGTATCGCCATGAAACGCCTGCTTCTTCTCTCCGCTCTGTTCGCCGCCGCTCTGCTCTTGATGGCCGGATGCGGCTCGGCGTCCGGCACCGTCCAGGAATCCACCGGGACCGCCGCCGCGGCCTCCATAGCCGCCTATCCCGAGACCATGCACCTGTCCGCCGACGGTCAGGACACCATCCAGGTCTCCGGCGCCGAGACCCGGGACCTGATCTGGGCCAGCAGTGACCGCTCGGTGGCCATCGTGGATGAGTCCGGCAAGGTCACCGCCCAAGGGCCGGGCAACTGCACCATCACCATCGCCTCCAAGACTGACAGCAATGTGTCCAGCCATGTGGAGGTGGTGGTGGAGGCCACCGCCCAGACCTCGGCCCAGCAGACCGCGCCGGTCCAGCAGCAGACTGCCGCAAGCAATGATGACCAGGTGGTCTATTACGTGACCGACAGCGACCCCTCCGCCGTCTACCCCTCCTATGCCCTCTCCTCCGCGGAGGTCAACGCCATGGACGCCGAGGAAACCCAATTCGTCATCAATCAGATCTACGCCAAGAACGGCTATATCTTCCGTACCGACGCACTCCAGGCCTACTTTGGACAGATGCCCTGGTATCACCCGGTCTCCAACGACGCCAGCCAGCTGTCTATGTCCTCTCTGGACCGGAATAACCTGGCCTTGCTGGTCCAGCACCGGGACGGAATGTCCAACCGGGCCTCCGGCCTGGGGTACCTGTGGACCTACAACGCGGTGAGCAGTCCCCTCTCCGCCAGCTATGTGCGGAACCTGTCCAAATCGGACGTGCAGTTGCTTATCAACACCATCTACGCTAAAAACGGCTACATCTTCGAGACCGATGAGCTCCAGCGGCTCTTCAACACCCAGGGCTGGTACCGGGGCACCACCCGGAGTATGGAGGCGGTGTCCAACTCCCTGAGCGCCACGGACCGGCAGAACGTCAACCTGCTGCTCCAGTACCGGTAAGCCCGGAACGGAAAGGATCCTGTTATGACAGAAGTCGTTGCCGCCCTAATCTGGGACGGAGACCGGTTTCTCGCCTGTCAGCGTCCCGCTCACAAGGACCGAGGCCTGCTCTGGGAATTTGTCGGGGGAAAGGTGGAGCCCGGGGAGACCAAGGCCCAGGCTCTGGTCCGGGAGTGCCGGGAGGAGCTGGGGATCTCCGTGGCCGTGGGGGAGATATTCATGGAGGTCACCCACACTTACCCTGATCTGACCATCCATCTGACGCTGTTCCATGCCGCCATCGCAGAGGGAACGCCCCGTCTGCTGGAGCACAACGACATGCGGTGGGTCACAATAGAGGAGATGGACGCCCTTCCCTTCTGTCCGGCGGATACGGTGATTCTGGACCGGCTGCGGGACTATGATCGGGCGGGAAACCGCCTGGGTGGCGCTGTCCTATCCCCATAACATGGGGATTCTTTCAATCGAATAGAAAAACGAGCACTTCCTGACAGAGCCGTCAAGAAGTGCTCGTTTTTTGCTTCTATCAATACCGCCTTTGCTCCGGGTCTTCCGTGTACTCCCGGAACAGCTCCAGGCAGATCTCCCGGTCCAGTTCCTCCTGCTCCAGCAATTGGGTCTTGCCCTCGAAGTAGTCATAGAACTTTTCGTCCCGGAACCCGATGTCATCGGCGTCGTCCTCATTGCAGCCGTACCACACCTTTTCGATATTGGCCCACAGGATACCGCCCAGACACATGGGGCAGGGCTGGGATGTGGTGTAGATATGGCAGCCGGTGAGGTCATGGGTGCCCAGGCTGGCGCAGGCGTCCCGGATGGCCTCCATCTCTCCGTGGCTGGTGGGGTCGTGCTTCAGCAGGACCCGATTGTGGCCCCGACCCACGATTTTTCCGTCCTTAACCACCACACTGCCGAAGGGGCCGCCGTGGCGATTGCGGATGCCGTTGTATGCCTCATCCAGTGCCGCTTTCATAAATTCGTTCATAGCGTCTCCTCTTCGTCCAGATGGAACTTCTTCTCAAATTTCTTGTAGTACCGGTCGAACTGCTCATCTTTCCGGCTCATAAGGCTGTCCAGATAGTTGTGGGTATCGAAGGTGTCATGCTCCAGCTCGATCATGGCCACGGCAATGTTGGAGCAGTGGTCGCTGATCCGCTCGTAGTTGGTCAGCAGATCGTTAAACACATAGCCATGCTCCAAGGTGCAGATCCCTGCCTGGAGACGAGCGGTGTGACGGTGCTTCATCTCATCGCACAGGTTGTCGATCAGCTCCTCCAGGGGCTCCACCATGGTGGCGGTCTCCAGGTCGTTGTCCGTAAAGGCCCGGATGGCCAGGTCCACCACCTCCCGGATGGCCTCCTGGATCACGTCCAGCTCATGGATGGCTTCCGGACTGAACTGCGTTTTCTTCTCAAAAATCTCCCTGCCGCTCTCCGCAATGTTGGTGGCATGGTCGGAGATCCGCTCAAAGTCCGTGATGGTGTGGAGAAATCTATACAGGTCCTCGTTCTGATCCCGGGTGAGCTCCTTGGAGTTGATCTTTACAAGATAGGTGCCCAGCTTGTCCTCATACTGGTCCACCAGGTCCTCCAGGTCCAAAACATCCTGGAAAGTCTTTTCCGAGAACTCCCGCAGCAGCTGAAGCGCCAGAGCCAGGTTCTGCCGGACATAGCCCGCCATGGAACTGACCACGATGCGGCTCTGCTCGATGGCAAGGCCGGGGTGGGCAATGAACCGCTCCTCCAACAGATCCCAGTCGCCGCCGACCTTGTTCGCCTCTCCCTCCCGTTCCGGCATGATGGTGCATACCAGTTTTTCCAGCAGGCCGATGCAGGGAGTCAGGACCACCACAGTGACAATGCGGAAGGCGGTATTCAGTGCCGCCACGGAAACCGGGTTCATGATGGCGTTGAGGAAAGAAAAGGGGTGAACGGCGTTGACCGTGTAAAAGACTGCGCCGCAGAACAGGGCCCCCAAAATGTCGATAATCAAATGGACCAGAGCGGTCCGGCGGGCGTTCAGCGTGGCCCCCAGCGCACTGATCAGAACGGGCAGGGCTCCGCCTACGGCAATACCCAGGATGATGGGGAACGCCGCCGAGAAAGACAGGGCGCCGGTCATACTGAGAGCCTGAAGGATACCGACTGCCGCTGCGGAAGATTGGATGATGGCGGTAAAGGCCATGCCCACCAGGATGCCCAGAACGGGATTGGAGAACTTGGTCAACAGCTCGATGAACTGTTCGCTCTCCCGCAGGGGTTCCACCGCGGCGCTCATGGCGGTCATGCCATACATCAGGACGGCAAAGCCCAGGAGGATGGTGCCCACCTTCCGCTTGGTTGGGTTCTTGTTGAATTTATGGAGGATAATGCCGACGGTGGCCAGAACGCCGGTAATGAAGGTGGTGGACAGAAACTCCATCCACCCGCCGCCCGCCCCCAGGGAGGACAGACTGACGATCCAGCCGGTGATGCTGGTGCCTACGATGGACCCCAGAATGATGCTCACAGCCTGGGCAAACTGCATGAGGCCCGAGTTGACGAAGCCGATGGCCATCACGCTGGTGGCCGAGGAGGACTGGATCAGGGCGGTAACGCCGATGCCCAGAAGAATGCCCTTGAAGGGATTGCTGGTCAGACGATAAAGGACTACTTGTAGTTTGTTGCCCGCCACCTGGTTCAAGCCGTCGCCCATAAGGGATATGCCGTAGAGAAACAGAGCCAGGCCGCCCAGGAGGGATACGATGTTGAGAATGCTCATCTCATGTCATCTCCTGAAATGGAAGCGTTTTCAATAATTAAATACCCACTTTTCAACGGATAAAAGTATACCACATGTCCTCCCCAGCCTGCAAGGGGCCTGGCAACAGAAAATCCTTCCGGAGAGAGTTTTTGCAGGCGTTTGCAGTCCGGTGGGCCGGATGGGGAGCTTGGGGCATCCATGCGGTACCTGTCCCAGCGGTATTCCATGCCCTATCCCCAGGTCCAGGCGCTGCTGACGGATATCGGTACAGAGGATTCTTGATTGCACACAGGGGCCGGAAAGCCTTGATTTTCCTCACTTTTTTCGGCCTCCGGTTCGCCAGATATATCCGTGTCATTCTTGCACCCCGGGTTCTCGGGCCCGTTTTTGCCCTGAATCTGCCCCTTTAACTGGGACAAACGCTCCAGCACAAACATCCATTTCATGGGCAGCAGATTGAGCCGCAGCTCCACATGACAGTCCTTGTAGACGACCATTTGATCCAGGATGTTCTTGTAAAACACCTCGCTGTCGGTGTCGCCGCTGAGAATACCGTTAACCTGTTTCCGCACGTCTGCGCCGAGCTGCTCGGTGTCGTAGTGCAGCTTTTCCTTTTCCCGGACTGCGTCCAGCCGGGTTTGCAGGCCGGCCATTTGCCGGTCATATCGTTCGTTCATCATACGCATTTCCTCCTTGGTGATACTTTGGGAAAAGAAGGCGTCCAGCACGTCTTCCTTCTTTTTTGTGAGCTGCTCCATTTCGTGCTCCAGCTTTTCAGCATTTTCGGCGCTCCCCTGCTCACCGGCCTGGATGGCCTCCACCGCCAAAGCGGTCACGTTGTCCGCGATCCATTTCCGGTCCAGGTCCAAAGCGGCCACCGCCTGTTTGAGCATATCCAGGGCCAGCTCGTCCCGGACCATCTTGCCGACGTCGCAGCCCACCTCGTTGCCCTGCTTATCGAGGTGCCTGGTGCCCTCGATGGCGGCGGTGTAGCAGCCCCAGCGCTTGTAGACGGAGCCGTCTTTCCGCTTCTTCTTCCGGGAGACGAAGCTGGCCCCGCACTCGCCGCATTTGATTTTCCCGGAGAATATGTACCGGTTGGCGTGACCGGAGGACTGTTCCCCGTGAAGATTCCGCCGTTTCAGCTCCGATTGTACAATGTCCCACAGCTCCCGGTCAATGATCGGCTCATGGTGGTCCGTCAGGGCGACCATGGGCTCTTCGCCATGGTTGTACTTCTTGGCGTGGGTCAGATAGTCGGGCGTGTAGGTCTTTTTCTGGAGTAGATCCCCCACATATTTCTCATTGCGCAGGATCTTGATGATATGACTGCCGGCCCAGTTCGTATTGCCGGAATAGGAGCGTATCCCCCTGTTTCTCAGCTCACGGGCGATCACAGACGTACCCTTCTTCTCCACGCCGTACATGTGGAAGATCAGCTTCACCACCTCCGCGCCCTCCGGGTTGACGGTCATCTTTCCGTCCTTCACGTCGTAGCCCAGCATGGATCGACCAAACACCACGCCCCGCTCCATCTGTCGGGTCTGGCCCCACTTGACCCGGGCGGACGTTTTCCGGCTCTCCTCCTGGGCGATGGAGCCCATGATGGAAAGCCGCAGCTCCGCGTCCGGCTCCAGGGTGCTGATTCCATCGTTCATGAACAGCACGCCCACGCCCAGGGCTCTCAGTTCCCGGGTATAGGAGATCGTGTCCAGGATATTCCGGGAAAAGCGGCTGACCTCCTTGGTGATGATGAGCTGGAATTTTCCCAGGCGGGCGTCATTGATCATTTGATTGAACTGCGCCCGCTTCTTGGTGGAGGTTCCCGTGATACCCTCGTCAGCCGCTGTCAAGTAAGGACTAAAAAATCACCCTCATTTTATGCTGAGAAACTGGACGATTTGAGCGATTCCGCGATGTTCTCCAGCTCTTCACAGAAATTGAGCCTAACCCGGAGGACACCATCGGGATAGATCGTTACTCTGTCAAGCAACTCCCGCAGGTTTGCTTCCGCAAGATCGTCAATCCCGGCATAGCTCTTATACTTGGAAATGATGCTGCTGGCATTGCTGTCCTGCTCTGTCGAGAGGGCAGCGTCCAAAGCGTCGATCTCTTCAGCAATCTTTGTGAGCTGGCCGGAAAGGGCTTGCTTCCGGGAAACATATTCATCCTTCCCGATGCTTCCCTCGAAAAAGGTTTCATACATATCTTGCAGGCGGCGCTCCGTCTGCTCTTTTTTGCTCTGCAATACCATGAGCTTCCTCTGGAGCTGCTTGCGGTCAAGTTGAACCTGCTCCTGCTGCTGGAGAAGAATCTGATCGAGATCAACGGCAAGTCTGGCATAGGCGCGGAGCGTAGTCAGGATGGCGTCCATAATGTCCTCTTCGGGAATATGCTCACTGGAACACTCATACTCATCTGTGAAACGTGGAGTATCGCAGGAGTAATACCGTACCTTCGTATTGGAGCGTTTCATCGCTCTGTCGCAGCATCCGCAGTAGACTTTCCTTGCGAGGGGTGCTGTTGCAGTTGTAACCGGACCTTCGCGGAACTCACGCAGCTTGCTTTGTGCCTCATCGAACTGTTTCCTTGAGATGATTGCCTCGTGCATGTCCTCGGCAACAATCCACTTGTCGCGGGATGCCTTGACCGTGTGGGTACTGCCTACAATATCGCGGCGGCGCTTACCATAGATGGTGCAGCCCGTATAACGTGCGTCCCGGACAATCTTCGTCACGTTTCCAGCGGTCCAGAAGTTATCCTCCGTGATGCAGGGCCACGGGAGCCATTTACATCCTGTGCTTCTCTTATACCGCATCGGTGTAAGCGAACCCTCCCGATTAAGGTGACGGGCAATCTCGGTGATGCTCTGACCGTCACAAACCATTTTGAATATTGTTCTGACGGTCTCAGCGGCCTCTGGATCGACGATTAAGTGCTTGGCATTATCCGGGTCCTTGGCATATCCAAAGGGCGCTGCCGGGGCCAGGAAGTCGCCATTTTCAGCAAGCCGGTCTCTGGCACTTTTCACCTTCCCGGACAGCTCTTTGCTGTAAAGGTCATAGATGATCGTGGAGAAGGAAACGCTCAGGCTGTCAATGTCCGATGGGCGCGAGCTGTCGTAGCAATCGCCCAGGGAGATAAAGCGCACCCCCATGAAGGGAAACACTCTACTGATATAGTCGCCCACGGTCAGATAGTTTCGCCCAAAGCGGCTGAAATCTTTGACAATGATACACTGGACGCGGCCCTTCTTGACGAGCTCTAACAGCTCCTTCATGCCGGGGCGCTCAAAGTTGGTTCCTGTCCAACCGTCATCGCACAGTTCAATGCGATCCCACCCCTCAAATTCGCTGTGTGTATCCAGGTAGTGATCCAGGAGGTGACGCTGGTTGACGATGCTCGCAGATTCGGTTTCCGCAGTCTTCATCAGGTCTTCACTGGATATGCGGAGATACTTTGCTACCGTATTCATCAGGCGTCGCCTCCTTCCTCAGATAGTCGTTCAGGATGAGAAATTCATCCTGGAAGCGGAATTTGATATTGACGCGGTTTTCTTCGCCAACCTCGATCCTGTCGATTAGAGCAACGAGAAGGTCGCGGGAAAGCGTGGACGCTCCTTTGAAGAAGCTGAATGAGGCAAGAAAGCGATTCTCAGGCGTGTAAACCTTCGCCGCCTCGATCTGCTGTTCCAGCTCCTTGATCCTGTCGGCACGGGCCTCAGTCTCACTTGTATAACGCTCTTTCATGGTCATGTACTCGCGCTCTGTCATCAGCTTCTCCACATAATTCTGATAGAGGCTGTCGCGGAGCTCTTCACAGCGTTTCAAGGCTTTGCGCTCCTGTTCGAGAAGGCTTTGCTTGCTGACAGACTGCATTTTATGCGCCGGAGAACTGTTCACGGTGGCGGTCAACGCCTGCATATCCACCGCAAGAGCGATCTGCTTCGTGATGGCCTCCTGCAACACGGACAGAAGCTCATCTTCCCGGATGCTTTTCAGCGGGCAAGCATTCTTGTCAGTGCTGTGCAGGGGGCAGATGAACGTGTACCACATCTTTTTGCCATGACTGACGCTTTTATACCGGACAAGGGGCCTCCCGCAATCGGCGCAATAGACGAGCCCCTGAAGGATGTTCTCCGTCTTTCCGAGATCATCAAACTTGCCCAAGTTTTCATAGTAGGCATTGTGCGCCGCCTTTGCCATGTTCTGGACCGTAGTGAAGGTCTCTTCATCTATGATCGGCTCATGGGTGTTTTCCACGATGTTCCACTCGGATTCCGGACGGTAATACTGTTTCCTCCCGTCGTGGAACGACTGCCGTTTTACACCCTGGACCATGTGGCCGATGTAGACCTTATGCTTCAGGATGTTCTTGATGTTCAGGACCTTCCAAATGGAATTTGCATAGGTTTCGGATTTGCAGAGTCCGGCCTCCACCAGATAGCGCGAAGGAGAAGAAATGCCCTCCTCGTTCAGTGTTCTGGCAATCACAGGATAGGACAGTCCCTGAACACGCATCCGAAAAATGCGCTGAACGACGGGTGCCGTATCAGGATTGGGGACCAGCTTATGATAATCCTCCGGGTCTTTGCTGTATCCGTATGGTGCCCATGCGCCGATAAACTCTCCGCGCTGCTGTTTCGTATGAAGTGCGCTGGCGGATTTCTTGGATATGTCCCGGCTGTAGGTCTCGTTGATGAGATTCTTCAGGGGGACGATATAGCCATTTGCACCGCGCTCTGCGGTCAGTGTATCAAAGCTATCGGTGATGGCGATAAACCGGACGCCGAGAAACGGGAAAATGCGCTCCAGGTAATTGCCGGTCTCCTTATAGTTTCTTCCGAAGCGGCTCAGGTCCTTTACGACAATGCAGTTGACCTCGCCCTTTCTGACCGCATCCATCAGGCTTTCAAATCCGGGCCTCTTAAAGTCAGTCCCCGTTTCGCCGTTATCAAAAAACAGCGTAGTAAACTCCATATCGGGAGCGCCCGCTATGTAGTCCAAGATAAGGCGCTTTTGGCTCTCCAAGGTTTCAGAACCTGGCTTGCCGCTATCCTCAACGGACAACCGGGCATATCCAGCGGTCTTATACCGCTTTGTCTCTTTCGCGGCCGGAGCAGGAGCTTCGGCGGCAATGGGATTGACCTTTCTTTTTGTACGGGCCATGTTATACGGCCTCCTTCATCTGTGCGCGTTGCAGAATATCGGCCTGCCACTCGTACTCATCATGCCAGCGGAAGGTGATCTCCACACGCTTATCGTCAAAAACGAAGATACGCTCAATCAGAGCGACCACGGTTTCACGGTCCAGGGAGGTAATGTTCTGATGCTCCCGAAACTCGTTCATCCATCCGAGGCTCGCGCTGCCGTGCTCCTGTATATCGGACAGAACATCTTGCAGGGCCAGGAGTTGTTTCTCTGCCTCCGCGTTTTGTTCCGAATACCGCTGTTTCAGCCTCATGTACTCGTCCTTGTTAATGATGCCATCGGTAAGGCTTTCGTACAGCGACATCAAAAGCCGGTTATAGCGTTCCAGTTCGCCGCGCTTCATGTCGATCTGGCGCTGCACCTTCTGAGCCTCTGCAGTTCTGAGCGGCGCTGTATCGGTCAGCTCCAGCAAATCCTGCAAGTCGATGACTGCCTGGATATACTGCTGTGCTGAGAGTAGGACGATGTTCTCCAAATCCGTATCCCGGATGGAATGTGCCGAGCAAGCCTTTTTGTTAGCCTTGTTTTCGGAGCACACATAATAGATATACTTCTTGCCACCGGCAGGGACGGTTTTGCGTATCATGCTGGCTCCGCAATCCCCGCAGAACACCATGCCGCTGAATAACTGCACCACGGAATCGTCCTTGCAGGTCCGGGTGTCCAGCGCGAGGACCTTTTGCACCTTATCAAAATCAGACCTGGATATGATGGCCTCGTGGGAATCCTGAACGACAGCCCATTCCTCTTCGCCCTTGCTAATCCTCTTATGAACCTTATAGCTTGGCGTCGTTTCCTTGCCCTGGGTGAGCACCCCGATATACAGCGGGTTCTTCAGGACGCGGATGATGCTGGCGGCAGACCATAGGGCTTTCGCATTGGCCTTAAAGGATGTTGCGTACTTCATGCCGAGGGACTTCTTATACTCCATTGGAGAAAGGATACCGGAACTGTTGAGCCTATCTGCTATGGCCTTTGGACTGGCTCCTTCCAGCTTCCATTTGAAGATGTCCCGGATTACATCGGCGGCGTACTCGTCTATGACGAGCTGGTTTTTATCCGTTTCAGATTTCCTGTAACCGTAAGCGGCAAAGGAACCGAGGTATTCGCCGCGCTTCCGCTTGATTTCAAGCTGGCTACGGATTTTGACGGATATATCCCTGCAATAAGCCTCGTTTATGAGGTTCTTAAAGGGAATCATCAGATCGTCGGAGCTTGTACGCTCTCTTTCGCTGTCAAAGTTGTCGTTGATTGCAATGAAGCGGACGCCGAGAAACGGGAAGATTTTTTCGATGTACTCTCCGGCGTCAAGATAGTTGCGCCCGAAGCGGCTCAGGTCTTTGACAATAACGCAGTTGGTTTTTCCGGCCTTGATGTCGGCCATCATTTCCTTGAAAGCAGGTCTTTCAAAGGAGGAGCCGGAAAAACCGTCGTCAACCTTGACTGCGTATTCCCGAAGGTCCGGGTGATGGGCCATGAAATCGCGGATCAGATCGCGCTGGCCGGAAATGCTGTTGGATTCTTCCTTGTCGCCATCCTCGCGGGACAGACGCAGATAGAGCGTCGTGTCCCATATCTTCGTGACGGGTTCATTCATGGATGCACACTCCTTCCGTTCAAGTTCTGCAAAACCCAAACTGCGGAGGGTGTCGATTCAGTCCTTGAACCTATGATAGACAATCGCCGTCACAATGTCGAGGATGTCAGCACCCCGCTTTGCTCCGGGCCAGGTCTCCGAAGACCTCCTGTGCGGAAAGGCCGGTATCGGAAAAGCTCAGGCAGACCACATACTTTCCGATCTTGTAGCAGTTGGGCGTTTTGATCTGCCTCTTGTAGTCCAACAGCCTTTCCCGTTTGGGAAGATCGGTATTGACGCGGACAGTCCGTAAGTCTACGAGCTGGTCGCGGTCTATCATATCAGTAGTTATCATATACAGATTCCTCCCTTCGGCATGAGTATCAAGGTCACAAGAACAGGTCGGTCCCCCGAAGGAGACCGGCCCGTGGTTTCTGACCTCGATCAGCAGTCAGAGCGGTTCTTTTTCTTGCCGCGAGGAGCATCCTTGCAGTTCATGCGCTTTGCCCTGCGGCCACCGTTCTTCATGCGTCTCGCTTCCCGCGCCTCCATTTCAATGCGCTGGAGCGCAAGGTAAGCGGTCATATCTCTATATCCCTCACCATTCCGTGTGGGATCGTTCGTCTTGTAATACATATTCGTGTCTTCCTTTCTTTATTCAGACTGTTGTTCAGCTATAAACACTCGGATTTTCACCCCGCAATTTACTTATGCGGCCTTTCACCGGATGGCCTGCGACGGTTGTTATCACGCTCGGACTATCCCTGGTGGGGAGTATCCACCCTCCGCCGTCATCACCAACCGGACGCTGCCCGGCTTTCCCGAAGCTGGCATTTCTCGCTCGCTCCGTATGGAGGTCATGGCGTACCCTTCGGCGCGGCTCTGCAAGAGGGTTTCGTTATCTGATAAAGGTATTCAGTTTTCAAAGAGCACTTCCCCTGAGCCGGGATTAAACTATTACCGGCTTTCGGGTGTGGAAAAGAGGAAAACCTCTTTCCACTATGCACAGAAAAACAGGGGCGTTTGGACCCTACCTGCATCGTTCTTTTTTCAGAAACCACGTCTCATCCTCCGAAGGGAAGCGTTCAACACCTTTTGTACCCGCGAGCGCCCGATATGAAGGAGAGACGCGATCTCATACTGGCTCTTCCCCTCGCAGTAGTAGAGGCGCACAATCTGCTGCTGCCGTTTAGTCAGCCCATCCATCTCTTCCCGTACCTGAGAAATGTCCTCGTTGTGCATGTACTCATCCTCCGCGCTCATGGTGCTTGCCTCTTTTGTCCAGTCCTCGCCGTCGTTGTCCAGGGAGAACTCATGCCAATACCATTCGTAGCTGTCGAGGTTGTGGGCCACTCGGTCATCCCCGGCCATCAGCAGCGGAATGAGGCAGGGACCGTCACGGAACTCCGCTTCCTCGATCCTCCTGATCTCTCCGTCCTGGTACTGATAGATGATCTCTTTGCATCGATCTACAGCCGAGACGGTTTTCCGGTCATAGCACTCATAGAGGAAGAAACCGCTGGCAAAGACCGTAAGCGTCGTATCGCCGTGCTCATAGGAAAAGAGGATTTCGCCGCCGTCCTCATGGAGCTTTCTGGCGCTGGGGAGCTTTTGCCCCGCCGTGCTTCCAACCATTGCTTTCAGCTCTCTGAAAGAGGTGGTCAGCGGGTCGATGGAATAATGATTGTCGGTTCTCATTGCTGTCCCTTTCCGCCTGTCAGCAGGTGCGAAGGGGACAAACGGAGCAATGAAAAAGCAGCCCCGGCGAAGTACACCAAGACCGCATAAGCCTGATCGGGCAAAGGAAGTCCAAGGGTACTTCATACAACCGCGCCGTTTTCGGCGCATGTCGTATCGTATCCTTCGCCCTATTGCAAATCAGGCTACCGATATTTGATTCAACTCGGCTCGTGGCCTCGTTGTGAGCTCATTGTAGCGGCAGAAAAGGATTATGAGAATGACACGGAATGGCAGCTTTTCGCCCGGTTCTGAGGCTGTTTGAGGGCCTTGACACTCGGAAAACGTGGTCGATGAACCGTCCTTTGCCCCATCTTGCGGGGAACAGAGCCATTTGTAGAGAAAAACAGGCTGCCACGGAATGGCAACCTGAAATGAGATTTTTTCAAAAAAATATGGGCAGCACGACTTCTGCCATACTGCCCATAGGGATGATTCACTTGAAGATCAACAATCCAGCTCGTCCACGCCCTTGCTCAAAGGCGGCAGACCGCACTCCTGGAGCTTTTCGTTGACTGCGGATACGGGCTGCAAATACATACTGCTCAAAAGCAGGTCGTAAAGAATATCGGTCTGGCTGTTGGTAAGGGGCTGCCCGATCTTGGCAAGCCAGTCTCGCCGGAGCATCGGCTCTAATTGGAGACCGACGCAGATGGCCAGCGCATTTCCTTTGGAGGGCTTATATCCAGCGTCTTTCCGAAGACGCATGATCGTCCGCTCAGATACGCCCGTTTTGGCAACGAGCGCCTCCACGGTCATGTGTGCCCGGTTCATGTGGGCGACCAACGTACCAGCCGGAGACATGGGAAGGTCATTGATAATCTCTGAAAGGCGTCTTGACTCTGCAAGAATATCTGACGCGCTCCCGCTGCCTGTGTAATCTGCGATTTTTTGGGCTTCCACTTCCTCCCGCAGAAGCGTTCCCTCCCGGTATCGGTAAGAGGGGCCGATGTTCCGCATGGTGAAGATAAGGCAGCACTCGTCCATGTGGTTCTTTGCGTAGGACGAAAGATGCAGCTTGCCGTTGCGCCGATACACATAGCGCGGGTCGTTTCGGCAGAAGTGACCGTCAATGTATTGGTAGAGGCCGGTGCTAAGGCACTGTTGAAACTCCGAGCTCCGTTCAAAAAGCTCCAGTGCCGTGTAAAAGTCGATGGAGAAGGTCTGATTCTTTTCCAGAGAGCCGGGGGCAAAGGAATGGTCCGCAACATACCCTCCATTGACGAAGTTCAAAACGCCCTGCGCCTCGGTATAGCCCAGCTCGATCATCCGCAGTTTTGCGCTTTGCTTAGAGACGCCGTAGAACCGTGCCAGATCTCCGATGACATGAGAAATGAGCTTTGGCCTCTGCATGTTCGGATACCGCTGCGAATACCTGGCAATCAGTTCCTCGATTTTAATTGGCGTTGTGGGTGCCGGCATCCGAATCCTCGGCGTGACCCGGTTTGCCTGCCACTCGATCCAGTCCAC
>Ga0079305_1000925_pt1 | contig 47931 bp, 50 predicted proteins | sample LMS_cellobiose_e_FD_79183 | JGI IMG/M metagenome (GOLD analysis project Ga0079305, IMG submission 79183) | Rumen-fistulated moose microbial communities from Alaska, USA - LMS_cellobiose_enrichment | ecosystem: Host-associated > Mammals > Digestive system > Stomach > Rumen fluid ...
CAGGCCAAGCTCGTGGAGACGGAGTTCAACGCGTCTACGGGAGGCGGCGCCGTCAAGGTTGTGGTCACGGGCGATCTGCGCGTGAAATCGCTTGCCATCGATCCCGAGGCGTTCGATCCCGAGGACATCGAGATGCTCGAAGACATGGTTATCGCTGCGGTCAACGATGCCATCGAGTCTGCCGAGGCCGCATCGAGCCAGTCGATGAGCGCGCTCACCGGAGGCCTCAACATCCCGGGGCTGTTCTAAGGTGGGCGGAGCCGGCGGCGACAATCGTGCGCTGCAGCGCCTGCTCGACGAGCTGGGTCGCCTGCCCAGTATAGGCCCCAAAACGGCTCAACGCATCGCCTTCCATCTGCTCTCGACCGAGAAGGAGGAGGCGCGACGCCTTGCCCAGGCCATCGCCGACGTGACCGATCAGGTGCACTTCTGCCCTGTCTGCTTCAACTACGCAACGGGCGACACGTGCTCCATCTGCGCCGACGCAACGCGCGACCGCTCCACCATCTGCGTGGTGGCCGAGCCGCGCGACGTGACGGCTATCGAGCGCGCCGATACGTACCATGGCCTCTATCATGTGCTGGGCGGCATCATCTCGCCCATGGATAAGATCGGCCCCGAGCAGCTCCATATACGCGAGCTGCTCACTCGCCTTTCGTCCGACGAGGTGGAGGAGGTCATCATCGCCACCAACCCCAACGTCGAGGGCGAGGCAACGGCGACGTACCTTGCGCGCACCATCCGCCCGCTGGGTATCCGCACATCGCGCTTCGCCATCGGCCTGCCGGTGGGGAGCGAAGTCGAGTATGCTGACGAGATCACGCTCGCCCGCGCCATCGAAGGGCGCAGCGAGTTCTAGGCCGGGTAAGGAGGCAGCCATGGCATCCCATTTCAAGCGGAGCTATACGGATGAACGTGACTTCGAGACAAAGGCGAGCCCTATGGCCACTGATGATATTACCAAGCTGCATTCGGGCGAGGGTGCGCGCAAGTTTGCCGCGCGACCCAAGCAGAGGCGGGAGGAATCCAAGCCCGCTCGTGCGGCTCTCATCGGAGTTGCTGCAGCCGCCTTGCTCGTGATCGCGGCGGCATTCTTCATCCTGCGCGGCATTCTCGGCCAGCCGGTCGCCAACGTGGATGATGCTGAGTCCGGCTCGAACGATGCCCCTCAGCAGGTTGAGGTGAGCGTTGATGCGCAGACGGGTGCGGTTGAGGCGGGTACCATCGACTACCTGGGCGAGACGATTTCGATGGAGGTCGTCGAGGGTCATGCTGCGGTTATGGCAACCGACGAGGCGGGCAACCAGCGCACCCTCTTCGTGCTTCCGGGCACGCCGACCACCATGCTTTTCTTCAATGGAACCCTGCTCGTTCCCGAGAACCTTTCCGACGGCTGGGATGTTATGGCCTATGTATTGGATGGCGAGGCACAGCCCGGTCCCATTGTGGAAGATGGCGAGCCCGTGCATGGCGAAGGCGAGATCGCCGAGGCCTATCTCGATGGGGCGGAGCTTGTGGTGGCCGACTCCACGGGCGCCACGGTGCGGCTCGCTCTGTAAAAAATGCAGGCGTCCCGCGATTTGCTCTTTACAGCCTGTGCTTTTTTCGCTAAAGTATCCTATGCACTTGTTACGGGGTGTTAGCTCAGTTGGTTAGAGCGCCGGCCTGTCACGTCGGAGGTCGAGGGTTCAAGTCCCTTACATCCCGCCAGATATTCCGAGGTCAGCCCTGTGCGGCTGGCCTTTTTTGTTTCTCTTTCGCAGTTCCCGATGGGGGTTGTTCCCCGGTTGGAGCAAGGCTGCGGCATGCCGCGTACCAAAAATGTCTCTAATGCTGCACGGTTTCGGGCATCGGGTACGTATCGCGGCGAACGGATGCATATTTTTTGAGGTGTATGCCGTATTTCTGCATATAAATGCGTCCATGGAGGGCGTCGGATCGAAACCGTGCAACATTAGAGACATTTTGTGTTCTAAGCATCGCTGCAGCAAACAGGCTGCTGGGGATCGCAGCCCCGCAGGGGGAGTGTTCCCGCGTGGAACATATAAAACCCGCTTACTTATGTTAGGATGATAGCGTCTACGAGGTGAAACGATGGCTCTGCTCCGAGCTTCGCCCGTAGATTCGCGCCTTCCCCACTCTGCTTCCGAAGGCCCTCATCGATAGCGCTGCAATCACGTGCTGTCTGCGGCGCCTTATCGAAACGGAGGTCCATTCTGTATGGCGCATGTAATTTGCAACGATGTTTCCTTCGCGTACCCCGGATCGGACAGGCTGGTTCTCGGCGGGGTGAACATGGACGTTCCCGAGGGCGAGTTCGTCTGCATCCTGGGGCAGTCCGGGTGCGGCAAGAGCACGTTTCTGAGGCTCTTGGCCGGTTTGGAAGAGGTTACGAGCGGAGAGCTGCTCCTTGATGGGCAGAGAGTCTCCGGCGCAGGCCTCGATCGCGGGGTCGTCTTCCAGGATTACGGCCTCTTCCCGTGGATGACAGCGGGCAAGAACATCCTGCTGGGCCTTCAGCAGAAGAACCCGAAAGGCGACAAGGCGGCGCTCAAGAAGCGCGTCATCGAACTCCTCAATATAGTCGGTCTCGACGGGAGCGTGTACAACCTGTTTCCCAAAGAGCTCTCGGGCGGCATGAAGCAGCGCTGCGCCATTGCCCGCATGCTCGGCATCGATCCGCCGGTCTTCTTGATGGACGAGCCCTTTGGTGCGCTGGACGCCATCACGCGCGCGCATCTCCAGGACACGCTCATGGGCGTGTGGCAGCTCGAGGAGAAGAAGACCGCTTTCTTCGTCACCCACGACGTCGACGAGGCGCTGCTGCTTGCAACCAAGATCTACGTGTTCGGGCAGTCGCCGGCCGGCGTGATCTACTCGTGCGAGGTCCCTCGCGGCGAGCGGGTAACGCGCGAGGGCATCTTCGCCGACGCCGATCTATTGGAGTTGAGAACCGAGCTCATCCGGCAGATGAACCTGGATGTTACCGGACATATGCAGGCACAGGCCCACTAGAGACGCTTCAAGTTCCAACATGCGAGGTAAAGGAGAGAGCGCAATGAACCAGATGGATTTCTCGCACGTATCGATGTCCCGCAGGTCGTTCCTGGGAGGCGTGGGCGTCGCTGCAGCTGCCGCCCTGTCAGGCTGCGGCGGCGAGACGCCTTCCGATCCCGTCGAGACGGATTCCCCCGCACCTTCGGGAGATAACCCCGCCCTGGCCGAGGTGCCCGAAACCTCGACCATTCACTGGGCGCGCGCGAACAGCGGCAACATCTTCGTGACGCTCGGCCAGAAGAAGGGCTACTTCGCCGAGTACGGCCTGGAGGTCATCGAGAACCCGGTGCAGAACGACGTCGATGCGATGACGTCGCTCAGCAGCGGCAAGGTCGATGTCACGTCCAACCAAGGCACCGTCACGCCCCTGCAGCACATCGCCAGCGGCGAGGACTTCACGATCGTCGGCGGCTACATGCTGCAGGGCATGTACATGGTCGCCCGCACCGGCACCTTCACGTACAACGGCCCCGAGGATCTGGTCGGCAAGAAGATCGCCCACAAGGCCCCGCAGATTCCCGTCTGCTACGCGCTCGATCAGATCGGCGAGGATCCGCTGACCGCCGTCGAATGGGTCCAGACCGACACCGGCGCCGACCGTCTGACGGCAGCCATTACCGGCGAGGCCGATCTCGGCTATCTGTCCGGCGACCTGCTGTATCAGGTTGGGCAGAACCCCGATGTCGAGATCGTCGTCTACGCCGACGAGCTCATGCCCGCATACGGCTGCTGCCGCATGAACATGCGCACCGAGTTTGTCGAGAACAATCCGACTACCGTGAAACTGCTGCTCAAAGCCTTGATCCGCGCCGAGGCGTACTTCCAGGCCAACAAGGACGAAGCCTGCGAGATCCTGGCCGAGGAACTCAACACCACGCCCGAGTTCTGCGCGGCCTACCTCAAGAACGAGCACTACGTCATCTCGATCGACCCCGTGCGCAATCAGGTTCTGAAGAGCTGGGACATCATGAAGAAGATCAACTACGTTGACGAAGAGCAGGCCAAGACCGACGTTGACGGCCACATCAACACGAGCATCTACAAGACCGCGCTCGACGAGGTCATTGCCGAGCATGGCGACGAGTATCCCGAGTGGTGGGCAGGCCGCCAGGAGTTCTTCGATGAGTACAATGTCTGATTCCCGGCCGACAAGCACCACGAAGAAGAGCGCCAATCCCGTGGTCGCGTTTGTCATGAAATACTGGATTACCGGGCTGATCTTCCTTGCCATCGTGCTCGCGTACGCCTTCATCGCCGAAAACGGGATCCTGAACAACTTCCTGTTCCCGTCGATCAGCCTCATCGGGGAAGCGTTCGTCAACAACTGGCATATCTTCTTGATGAACATGGTCTACTCGTTCAGGCTGCTGGTTCCCGCCGTCGCGATCGCGACACTCGTGGCGCTCATCATCGGCTTTCTGCTGGGAATCAGCGGTCGCGTGCGCGAGGTGTTCCACCCGGTGGTGTATACCGTCAGCGTGATCCCGTCGATCCTGCTCGCACCGTTCGCGCTTCTGCTCGCCCCGAGCTTCAGGGCCGCATCGCTGTTCCTGGTAACGTTCGCGACGATCTGGCCGACGCTGTTCGCTACGATCACAGGCGTCCAGACCATCGACAAGCGCTATCTGGACAACGCCGCGACCTTGGGCTTGACGGGCTTCAAACGGTTCTACAAGGTCGTGCTGCCCGCCGCGAGCCCCTCCATCATCGCCGGCTTCGTCAACGCGCTGCGCGGCTCGTTCGTCACGCTGGTGTACGCCGAGATGTATGGCGCCCAGTACGGCATGGGCTTCTTCGTCAAGAAGTACACCGAGTACGGGCTGTATGGAGAAGCCTGGGCGGGGTTCGTCTTCATGGTCGTCGTCCTGGTGATCGTCATGCAGATTTTCGAGAAGATCAAGAACTACATGCTGCGATGGACCATAGACTAGCCGGCAATGCTGCCGGCAGGAAGCGGTAAGGTGAGGGTATATGAGGATCACGAAGGTAGACGTCGTTCTTATCGAAGAGATGCCAGAGGACAATCCGGCGTGGTCGCCTGTTGTATGCCGCGTATACACCGATGAGGGCATATACGGCGACGGCGAGGCTGCGATGTCGTACGGCCATCCATCGCGCGGGGCATTCGGGGCGGTTCAGGACTATGCGCGGCTCGTGATAGGCAAGGATCCCCTGCAGAGCGAGAAGATCTGGGAGGACCTGTACAAGGGCACGTTCTGGGGCCAGAACGGAGGCCCGGTTGTCTTCGCTGCCATCTCGGCTCTGGACGTGGCGCTGTGGGATATCAAGGGCAAGTACTTCAATGCGCCCGTCTACCAGCTGCTCGGTGGGAAATGCCGCGACAGCTTGCGCTGCTATGCCAGCCAGCTGCAGTTCGGTTGGGGCGACAGGAAAACGCCCGCGTACACCATCTCCGAGTACGTTGAGAACGCCAACCGCGCGGTGGACGAGGGCTACGATGCGGTCAAGTACGACTTCTTCACCTATGACGAGGAAGGCGGCCAGTTCACCTACCGGCAGACGAACGGGCTGCTGCCCCCGCGCCTGACCGATCTGGTGCGCAGGCGCGTGGAGGCCGTGCGCGATGCCGTGGGCCCCGACGTCGATATCATCATGGAGAACCACTCCAACATCGATGCTCAGGGTGCCATGCAGCTTGGAAAGCTGGTGGAGCCCTACAACCTGTTCTATTACGAGGAGCCGTGCACGCCAACGCCGCGCCTTACCAAGCTCGTCCATGACAACGTGCGCATCCCCATTTCCCAGGGCGAGCGCGTGTATTCGCGCTGGCAGTATGCCGAGTACTTCGCGAATGGTTCCGTCCAGCTGATCCAGCCCGACTTGGGCAACTGCGGCGGTCTGACCGAGGGGAAGAAGATCTGCGACATGGCGCACGTGTTCGACGTGGGCGTGCAGGTGCACGTGTGCTCGAGCCCGCTGCTCACTGCCGCTGCGCTTCAGCTCGAATGCGTGATCCCCAACTTCGTCATCCACGAGCACCACGTGTACAACCGCTTCGATTACAACAAGCGGCTGTGCGTGCACGATTATCAGCCGGAGAACGGGCGTTACTCGGTGCCCGATCTCCCGGGCATCGGCAACGAGCTCAGCGAGTACGTTTTCGAGCACGGCGAGGTGGCGACGATCGGCCAAGCTCTCTGATTGTGGGCGTTCTGGTACACAGGGAGCCTATAATCTGCTAATATGTTCTCCGCAATCGGGACGTGGCGCAGTTTGGTAGCGCGCACGGTTCGGGACCGTGAGGTCGCTGGTTCGAATCCAGTCGTCCCGACCAGACATTCTAGGGTCAGAGGCGCAGCCCTCTGGCCCTTTTTCCTTCGAACATAACCGCTCATTGAGCAGCTCGACCGTTCAACCATGCTGGACCGTACGGAAATGATACCATTTAAAGATGCTTTCGCATAATGTCAATGGCGAGAAAACCGCGCGCCTCTGACCTGCGGCTCTTTGAAGCGCCTCGCGCGTACACGCACATTATGCGAAAGTCGGGGCCACGCGCCGCCCGCACCCGGCATGCTACCGCCAGATTCGCGCCGTTCCCTCCCAGGGACGGAGCACCCCATCCGCGCCGGGCTCGTCGTAGGTGCTCACGAGCACCTCGCCGCCCTCCCACGCAAGCGCAGGCTGCTCCTCGCCTGAAAAGTTGCATTGCACCAGCACGCGCTCCGAGCCGAGCGTGCGCTCGTAGACGATGACCTTCTCGGCGGGAGAATCGAGAAAGCGCACGTCTCCCGCTTGGATGATCGGCTCTGCCTTCCGCAGCGCAATCAGGCGCTTAAAGAAGGAGAAAACCGATGCGGGGTCGTCCGTCTGCACCTGCGCGTTGAGCCAGGTGTAGTTCTCGGCCACATCGATCCAAGGTGCAGCGGTGGTGAAACCCGCATGGGGCGAGGCGTCCCACTGAACGGGGGTGCGCGCGTTGTCGCGCGATTTGTATGCGATGATCTCAAGCGCCTCCTGCTCGGACATGCCCCTATCCTCCTGCAGGATGCGATGGTAGTTGATGCTCTCCACGTCGCGGAACTGCTCGATGCGCGTGAAGCCGGGGTTCGTCATACCGAGCTCTTCTCCCTGGTAGATATAGGGGGTTCCGCGCATGAGGAACGTGCAGACCGGCAGCAGCTTGGCCGACCGCAGCCAGCTCTCGGGCGTGGTGTCGTCGCCAAAGCGCGTGACGGGCCTCGGCTGGTCGTGGCAGGTCCAGAACACCGCGTTCCACCCGCCCGCCTCGGCCATGCGCTCCTGCCAGCCTGCAAAGATGTCGCGCAGCATGGCGATGTTCGGCTTGGCCTTGGACCAGCGGGTCCCGCCGACGTTATCCACGCGGAAGTGGTGGAACGAGAATGCCATGGCGAGTTCGTGGTTCTCGGGCTTCGTGTATTCGATGCAGCGCTCGATGGTGGTGGAGCTCATCTCGCCGACGGTCATCATGCCCTCGATGCCCCCGTCGCGCACCAGCTCGCGCAGATACGCGCCCACATGTTCGCCGTCGGTGTAGAATCGCTTGCCATCGCCCTCATGGTCGTCCTCGAACACGGCGGGCTTCGAGATGTTGTTGATCACATCGAAGCGGAAGCCCTTCACGCCGCGATCCTTCCAGAACCGGAGCACGTCGGCGAGTTCGGCGCGGACCTCGGGATTGCGCCAGTCGAGGTCGGGCTGCGAGACATCGTAGAGATGCAGGTACCACGCGCCCATCTCGGGCGACCACGCCCAGGCGCTGCCGCCGAACTTGCTGCTCCAGTTGGTGGGCGGCTTGCCGGGATCGGCCGCGCTGCTTCCGTGCTGAGGATCTTGCAGCAGGTAGTACGCCTGGTACGTGGGGTCTCCCGCCAGCGCCTTCTGAAACCACTCGTGCTGGTCGGAGGTGTGGTTGAAGACCATATCGAGCATGAGTCCGATGCCGCGCGCCTCAGCCTCGCGTACCAGCTCGTCGAAGTCGTCCATCGTGCCGAACACCGGGTCGATGGCGCGATAATCGGCCACGTCGTAGCCGCCGTCTCTGAGGGGGCTTACGAAGAACGGGGTGATCCAGAGGTAATCGACGCCGAGCTCGGCGAGATAGTCGAGACGTTCGGTGATGCCGCGCAGGTCTCCCACGCCGTCCCCGTTCGAATCGTTGAACGACCTGATATAGATTTCATAGGCGACCTTCGAACCGAGTTCGAACGCCCTGCCGGTATCTCCTAGCGCCATGGGTGCTCCTCACAACGTGGCTGTGCCCGTGCGGGCCATTGTAGCGAAAAGGAGGGACGACGATGGCCGCCCCTCCCTGAACCCTCGCGGGGAGGGCACGTGAAAAAGGCCGTCTAGCTGATCTTAAGAACAGGCGCGCCCGCATCGACGGGTCCGAGTGTCGCCTCGACGGACGCATAGTCATCGGTGTTGGTGATGATGACCATGGTGGTCGCGGGCTTTCCAGCTGCTTCGACGGCATCCAGATCGACGACCATGAGCAGGTCGCCCGCGCTCACCTTGTCGCCCGCGACGCACTTCGCGGTGAACGGAGCGCCGCCGAGCTCGACGGTATCGATGCCGATGTGGATGAGGACCTCGGTGCCCTCGTCGGTGATCATGGCAAGGGCGTGGCCGGTCTCGGCGACCATCACGATGCTGCCGTTGGCGGGGGCGTACACGGCACCCACGGTGGGTTCGACCGCAAACCCCTTGCCCATGGTCCCGGAAGCGAACACGGGGTCGGCGACCTCGGAGGTGGCGACGGCGGTGCCGGTCATGGGCGAGACGATGGTGCCGGGCGCATAGGATGCCGTGATGCTGGCGGGCAGGCTCTCGGCGAGCGCGTCCTTCTCGGCGATAACCGCAGCGACCTTCTCGGCCTCCTTCTCGATGCCCTTGCGCTTGCCGAAGATGAAGCACAGCGCAAACGGCACGGCGACGGCGATGAGGATGCACAGAGCGTAGGGAAGGATGGACTGCGACTGCATGGAGAGGATGCCGGGCAGGCCGCCGACGCCGATGGCGTTGGCGGTGCAGGACAGGGCGGTGCACACGATGGCCGCGCAGGCGCTGCCGGTCATGCCGCACAAAAACGGGAAGACGTACTTCATGTTGACGCCGAAGATGGCGGGCTCGGTGACGCCCAGGTAGCAGGAGATGCATGCGGGGATGTTGATCTGCTCCTTGGCCTCATCGCGCCTCTGCAGGATGATCATGGCCAGGACGGCGGAGCCCTGGGCGATATTGGACAGCGCGATCATGGGCCACAGCATGGTTCCGCCCGTGTCGGCAATGAGCTGCAGGTCGATGGCATTGGTCATGTGGTGCAGGCCGGTGATGACCAGCGGGGCGTAGACGAAGCCGAAGATGGCGCCGAACACAACGCGGAAGCTGCCGGAGATGCCCGCCATGACGATGTCGGAGATGAAGCGGCCGATAATCCAGCCGATGGGGCCGAGCACGAAGTGGGCCGCGATGACGCTGAGCAAGATCGAGCAGAACGGCACGACGATCATCTGGATGATCGACGGCGTGATCTTCTTGAAGAGACGCTCAAGGTAGTTGAACGTGATGGCTGCGAGAATTGCCGGGATGACCTGGCTCTGGTAGCCGATCATATTGACCTGGGCGAACCCGAAGTCCCAGAACGGGATGTCGCCGGGCGCCGCTCCCGCAACCGCATAGGCGTTCATGAGCTGGCCCGATACGAGCGTGAGGCCGAGCACGATGCCGAGCATCTCGGTGCCGCCCATCTTGCGCGTCACCGACCAGCAGATGCCCACGGGAATGCCCACGTGGAAGACGGCCTCGCCGATGAGCCACAGGAAGTTGTAGACGCCGGTCCAGAAGACGGACAGCGACGCGAGGGTTTGGGTGCCGTCGGGACCGAAGTTGGGCAGGTCGCCCAGGATGTTGCGGAAGCCGAGGATAAGGCCGCCGGTGATGATGGCGGGGATGAGGGGTGCGAAGACCTCGGAGATGGAACCCATGGCCTGCTGGAGCGGGTTCTGGTTGGCACGCGCGGCCTTTTTCGCCTCTTCCTTGGAGACGCCGCCCATGCCCGAAACCGCCACGAAGTCCTCGTAGAATTCGCCGACTTCGTTTCCGATGATGACCTGGAACTGCCCGGCCTGCGTGAAGCTTCCCTTTGCCGCAGGAAGGGCTTCGATCGCCTCGACGTCCGCGATGCTTGGATCGACGAGGGTGAAGCGCATGCGCGTTACGCAGTGCGTGAACGCGGCAATGTTCTCCTTGCCGCCGATCAGACGGAGCATCTCGCGGGCGTCCTTCTCGAACCTGCCCATGTGTGCCTCCCATCGTATGTGCGCCGCAGCGTGGTTGCGGCGCCCTTTAGCTGGATTATTTCAACCGTATGCGGAACGCACAACTGCAAGTTATGTGCATAAGGTCTGGCCTGCGTCTATGCTGAGTGTACGACCGTTGGGGAATCCCCATTCAGGGAGTATCCCCCATTCGGGGAGTATTCCCGAGCGGGGGGGGGCGCACAGGGCGCGGGAGATTGCCATGAGGTCAATTTACTTCGACATCTACGAGGACCTGCGTGATCGGATCGAGGCGGGGGAGTTTTCCTACCGGAAGTTCATCCCCTCCGAGGCGGTGCTTGTCGATGAGTACGAGTGCTCGCACAACACCCTGAGAAAAGCGCTTTCCGTGCTCCGCCTCCACGGCTACGTGCAGCCGATCCACGGCAAGGGCGTCATGGTCATCTGGCAACCCGACCGGCATGCACGCTTCGTCCTGGGCGATATCGAGTCGTTCAAGGAGGCCACCGAACGCAACAACATCGTGGCCAGCACGCGGGTGCGCTCGTTCAGCGAGGCCGTCGTCGATTCCCATATAGCGCACGTGACCGGCTTTCCGGAGGGGGAGGAGTTCTACCGCGTGGAGCGCGTCCGCATCATCAACGGCTCGGCGCTCATCTACGATATCAACCACTTTCTCAAGTCGGCGGTGCCCGGACTCACGCCGGCCATCGTCGAGCGTTCGGTGTACGAGTACCTCGAGGGCGAGCTGGGCATGCGCATCACAACCAGCAGAAGAACTGTCAAGGTCGAGCATGTCACGAACGATGACAGGGAGGTGCTCGACCTGCTCGACTACACCATGGTGGCCGTGGTCGTCAGCCAAACCTTCAACTCCGACGGCGTGATGTTCGAGACCACCTTCTCACGCCATCGTCCCGACTTCTTCACCTTCCACAACACAGCCGTGCGCGGGTACTGACGCCTGCCGGGCGCACACGGCGGCCGGTACCGCGCTGCCCTTACGACTCGCGGCCGGGCTTCACGATGATGGGAATGTTGGAGAGCGCTTCGGCGGCCTGTTCGGGCAGATATACCGAGAGAAGCGCGCACGCGGCGGGGAAGGTTGCCCAGCCTTCATCGTCGATCTCGACGGTGCGCTCCTCGCCGAGCACGCACACCCAGCGCTCGCCCGCATGGGCTGTGCCGACATGCATGCGTTTCTCGCCGTTCGCGCGGCGCGAGACCAGCACGGCGCAGCCGGGGCCCTCGTCGGAACCCGTGCGCGTCCAGCCCACGATGTCGGGCTCATCGAAGTAATCGTGCTGCTCGCCGAACGCGCAATCCTCGCGGATCTCCATCAGCAGCGGCAGCTCGGCCACTGCGGGGATGCCGTCGTTGGGCAGCCCGTAGAGGTCGGCGAAGAACACGCAGGGGTAGCCCGCCTCGCGCAGCAGGATCAGGGCGTAGGCGGCCGACTTGAACCAGTGGCGCACCGTTGACTCCAGCGCTTGGTCGGGCTGGGTGTCGTGGTTCTCCACAAAGGTGACGGCGCGGATAGGGTCGGCGGTCACGAGCGATCCATCGAAGAGGGTGCGCAGATCGGCACCCTCGGGATCCTCGCTCGCGTGGAAGAAGTTGAAATGCAGCGGCACGTCGAAGAGCGAAAGCGACTCCTCCTCGCCGATGTAGTCCTGAAGGTCCTTCAGGTCCTTGGACCAGTATTCGCCCACCACGAAGAGCTCATGGTCGACGGATGCGCGCATGTCGGCAAGCCAGCGCTGGTAGAACGCGCGGCTGATGTGCTTGAGCGCGTCGAGGCGCAAGCCGTTCACGCCCGTGGAGCGCAGATACCAGCGGCCCCACGTGGCGAGCTGAGCGTACACGCGCTCATCCGAAACGTCCACGTCCATGCCCATGAGGTAGTCGTAGTTGCCGTTCTCGGAGCGGTCCACATCCTCCGCCCAGGCCTTCTCGCCGAAGCGCCACACGCCCGAGCGCTGCTCGGCCTCGTTCCAGTCGCAGCCGGTGAAGCAGCTCGCGTCCCAGACAAAGCGGTCGAGCTTGCCCGCACGTCCCGGAAAGGTGAAGCGCGACCACGTGCCGACGGCACCCGGCTCGCCGATATCCTCGGTGCGGTTTGCGGGATTCACCTCGGTGGCGACGGCCTCCTCCAGCTCGTCTCCGCCCATCTTGTGGTTGAGCACGATGTCGCCGAGCACTTGCACGCCCTCGCTCTGCAACGCGCGCACGGCGTCGACATATTCCTCGCGGGTGCCGTACTTGGTGCGCACGGCTCCCTTCTGATCGAATTCTCCCAGGTCCCAGAGGTCGTAGGCGCCATACCCGACGTCGGCGGTTCCCGCCTCGCCCTTGTATGCGGGAGGAAGCCACACGGCGGTGAAGCCGCGCGATGCAAGCTCGGGTGCCCGCTCGGCCATGCGGCGCCAATGCTGTCCGTCGGACGGCAGGTACCAGCTGAAGCCCTGGAGCATCATTCCATTCATATGCACCTCCTTACTGCGACACGTCGTGCCGGCACAGTGCCCGTGCGTCGAGCCGACAACTGCCTATCCTACCCATTTTCAAGGCACGATATGCACAGGGGGCTTTTGACGTAGGCACCCGAAACGCTACAGCTTGGCGACAAGCTCATCGGCGAGCGCCTCGATCTGAGCGCGGGAATCATCGTCGAGCGACCCCATCACGGTAGCCGTGTGCTCCGCGAACTCGATCTCTGCGCACGTCTCCATGTCGGCGCGCATGCCCTTTGCGGCTGCGGGCATCCACGTGCCGTTCTCCAAGAACGCGACCGTGCGCTTTTGGAATGCGTGGTCGACCAGATGCTGGACGAAGTTATGCATGATCGGGAAGTAGCCGCCGTTGTAGGTGGTGGTGGCGAGCACGAGAATACCGTGACGGAACGCATCCTCCGCCGCCTCGGCCTGGTCGTCGCGCGCGAGGTCGGTCACCACCACGCGCTCGCAGCCCTTCTCGCCGAGCACCTGCGCGAGATACTCCACGGCCTCCTTGGTGTGGCCGTAGACGCTCGTGTAGGCGATGACGATGCCCTTGGTCTCGACATCGTAGGCCGACCAGGTTTTGTACTGGCCGATATAGTGCTCGAGGTTCTCGGAGAGCACGGGGCCGTGGAGCGAGCAGATGGTTTGGACATCGAGCTGCTCCACCTTGGCGAGCGCCTTCTGAACGCTTGCGCCGAACTTTCCCACGATGCCGAAGTAGTAGCGCCGTGCCTCGCAATCCCAGTCTTCATCGACGTCGAGCGCGCCGAACTTGCCGAAGGCGTCGGCGGAGAAAAGCACCTTGGCTGCCGCATCGTAGGTGAACATGACCTCGGGCCAGTGCACGAGCGGCGCGGTGATGAAGGTGAGCGTGTGCGTGCCCAGATCGAGCGTCTCGCCGTCTTTGACCACGCGGCTGCGCCCCTCGAACTTGGTGCCGAAGTAGTTCTGCATCATATTGAACGCGCCCACGGTGCCGATGATCGTGGCCTCGGGGTAGCGGTCCATGAACGTGGTGATGTTGGCGGAGTGGTCGGGTTCCATGTGCTGCACGACGAGGTAATCGGGCGCGCGCCCGCCGAGCGCTTCCTCGAGCTTGCCGATCCACTCGTCGCCGAAATGAGCCTCGACGCTGTCCATGACGGCGATCTTATCATCGAGGATGACATAGGAGTTGTAGGCCATGCCGTTGGGCACGATGAACTGGCCCTCGAAGAGATCCAGCTGGTGATCGTTCACGCCGATGTAGAGGATGTCGTCTGCGATCTGCATGGTGGGCGCCTTTCTGCGTAGATATCGAATCTCTATAGGATAGGATACCGCTTTGGCGCAGCCCCGTTCACCGCAGCGGGCGTTTCGAAAAGCTCGGCGGAGCATCGCATCTTCCAACGCTCGGTTCCTATAATGGAAGGTGTGGAAAGGAAGCCCCATGCGCAAGCTATTTCTCGTGCGTCACGGCCAAACCTATTTCAATATGAGGAAGCTGATCCAAGGCTGGTGCGACTCGCCTCTCACGGAGCTGGGCATCAGGCAGGCCGAGACGGCGCGCGAGCGTCTGCTCGAGCGGGGCATCCGCTTCGATCACGCATGCTGCTCGTCCTCGGAGCGCGCCTGCGACACCGCGGAGATCATCCTGAACGGGGAGATTCCCTACGAGCGCCGCAAAGACCTGCGCGAGTTCCATTTTGGAACCCTGGAGGCGGGCAGCACGAGCATCATCAGGCAGAGACGGGGCCGCTTCGACGATTTTCTCGTGCAGTTCGGCGGCGAGAGCAGGGCAGGGGTTGCCGCGCGGATGAACGCCGCGCTCACCGAGATCATGCTACGGCCCGGATACGAGCGCGTGCTTGCCGTTTCGCACGGGGCGGCGATCCTCGAGTTCCTCACCCTCTGGCAGGACGAGAGCCCCATGAAGGTCGAAGAGGTGCTGGGCAACTGCACCGTCTACGAGCTCGACTTCGATCCGGCGCGGCGCGCGTTCGCGTGCGTGGACTTCATCCAACCCGACGTCGGATAAGCGCTGAGCGGCCTGACGGCTCCGCGCCCCGGTCGCTCGACGCCCGGATTTAGAAGAAGCGCTCCACGAGCTCGCGGGAATACTCCGCCGTCTCGTCCATGTTGCCGAACGACATGATCTCGCCCGCATAGAAGGTGTCGTAGACGCCCTGCAGCGCCTCCACCCTGTCGTACCAGCCGGCGGCATAGTCGGCGGTGACGACATGGGGGAAGTGGTACACGCTCCATGCATCGACAACCTCCAGGGCCGGGTTGCCCATGGTCGCCAGATCGTCCAGAACCATCTGCGCGCACTCGTCGCGGCCGATCTCGGCCATATCGCGATGCTTGCGCAGGGCGTAGGCGGTGATGACCTGGCTGCTGTCGTCGCGCCAGCGGCGGTAGCACGCCATGAGGTGGCCGAGGCGCTCCTTGACCATGTTATCCAGGACGTAGTAGGAGCTGTCGGGATACTCCTCGGGCTTGGTGAGGACGGCCTGCACGTCATAGCGCTCGTAATCGATCTTGGAGAAGAGCTCGATCTCATCGGGCCGGGCATCGAAGTACGCGATCATGCCCCGCTGGCCGTCGGCGCGCTCGTCGGGGACATAGAGCGGGGCGGTGACGATGACCTTGTCGTACTCCTCGACCGTCCCGTTGACGGTGACGAAGACCTTGCCGCCCGTGCGCTCGACCTTCTCGACGGCGGCGTTGAGGCGCGCGGGGTTCTTGAGACGGCCGTTGAGCTGCTCCCAGATGTGCTGGGTGCCGTTCTCCCAGGTCCAGAGGTTGACGTTGAGGTAGTTCATCACGGTCTGGAAGTCGAGGAATTTGAGCACGTACCCTGCGGGGATCTCATCGAAGTACCCGTAGCCGGACGAGGTGAAGGGCCCGCGCCACAGATCCTGCACGAGCTCGACGCCGTTCTTCTCGCAGAACCGCTTGAAGGGCAGCGCGAGATCCTTGAGGTTCTCGTTGACGCCCGAGACCGGCTCGCGGCCGGGGGTGACGGTAAAGCCGTCGTAGCGGCCCTCGGCAACGCCCCGATGACCGTTGACGTCGTAGCCCTTGTACTTGGTCTCGAGCAGTTCGCCGAACTTCTTCAGCTGGTCTTTCATCTTCTTGAGGTGCGGGATCTTGAGCGGGTTCTTCTTCGGGTTGAACGGGTCGATCGCCGCGCCATCGGCGGTCCGGTAGGTGCGGTTGATTTTGGGGCCGTCGTGGGTGATGCCGCAGAATTCCTCGATGTCGTGCACCGCATAGAAGGAGGGAACGCCCACGGCGGCGCCCATCTCGAAGCGACGGCCGTTGTGCACGGGCGACCAGCACGTGCCTCCGACGCGCTCGAGGCGCTCGAGGATGACGTAGTTCTCGTAGCCTTTTTTCTCGAGGTACATGCCGGCGGAAAGACCGGCGGGACCGCCGCCGATGATGCAGATTCGCGCACGCTTGTCCATGGATACCCTCCCGATCGTCGTGCAGAACGTGCAGAGCTCACTGCCCACCATTATGATGGTTCGACGGACATCCATCAGGATGTGCCGAAATTCTCCCCACGCGACGTTGCTTACGAAGCCGATCTACAGCACCAGAACGCCCAGATGTTCGAGCAGCACCTTCGTGCCGATGAGAATGAGGATGATGCCGCCCGCCAAGGTGGCGAACCTGCGATGCACGGCTCCGAAGCGATGGCCGATGAGGACCCCTGCCACGCTCAGGGCAAACGTGGTGATGCCGATGAGGGCCACGGCGGCGACGATATCGATGCTCAGCGATGCGAGCGCAATGCCCGAGGCAAGGGCGCCGATGGAGGTGGCCACAGACAGCACGAGCAGCTCCCGGAGGGGCACGCGGGTAACCGAACCCCGCTCGACCTCATCGTCTTTCGACAGCGCGTCGCAGATCATGCCGTAGCCGATGAACGCGAGCAGCCCGAACGCGATCCAATGGTCGATGGGGGCGATGAGCCACAGCAGCCGGCTGCCCAGCGCCCAGCCGATAAGCGGCATGCCCGCCTGGAAGAGCCCGAACGCGCATGCGATCATAAGGGTTGTCCGCCAGCTGATCCGCTCCATGCCGAGGCCTTTGCAGATGGATACCGAGAATGCGTCGAGCGAGAGCCCGACGGCAAGCAGCGTCAGTTCGATAAAGCTCACGTTCTACTCCAGAATCTCCGCGCAGGAAGCAAGGAGGTCGATGATGGGCAGGTGCTGAGGACACGCCGCCTCGCACTGCCCGCAGGAAATGCAATCGGAGGCGCGGCCCCCTTCGGCGGTTGCCTCAGCGTACCATGCGCGTGCAGGGACGGTCTGCCCGTTGCCCAGATGCTCGTTCATGGCCGAGAAGATGCCGGGAATGTCGATCGTTTGCGGGCAGCCCGCCGTGCAGTAGCCGCACGTCGTGCATGGGATGATCGCCGATTCGCCGAGCGCGACCTGCGCTTGGCGGATGGTTTCGCGCTCCGAGGCATCGAGGGGCTTGAAGTCGCGCATGAACGAGAGGTTGTCCGCCATCTGCTCGATGGACGACATGCCCGAGAGCACCGCCATCACGCCGTCGAGCGATGCGGCGAAACGGATAGCCCACGAGGCGGGGGAGGCGTTCGGGTCGGCGGCTTTCAGGATGCGCGCAACGCTTGAGGGCGGTTTGGCGAGCTTGCCGCCCTTCACCGGCTCCATGATCACGATCTGCTTGCCGTGCGCACGGGCGACCTCGTAGTTTGCGCGCGATGCGATGCGCGGGTCCTCCCAGTCGGCGTAGTTGATCTGCAGCTGCACGAACTCCGTGTCGGGATGCTTGGTCAGAAGCTCGTCGAGCAGTTCGGGGCCGTCATGATAGGAAAAGCCCCAATGGCGGACGACGCCCTCGCGCTTGAGCTCGCGCGCGTAATCCCACAGCCCCATGCGGTCGTACTTGCCAACATTGCCGTCCATGATGGTGTGCAGCAGATAGTAGTCGATGTAGCCCGCTCCGGTGCGGCGCAGGCTCGTCTGGATCTGCTTGCGTGCAGCCGCTCCGGTGAGTGCGGCGGGAGCGTTGAGCTTGGTGGCGATGGTGAACGTCCCGCGTGCATGGCGCTCGACCAATGCCTTTCTCGTTGCGCTCTCAGACCCCACGTAGACGAATGCGGTATCGAAATACGTGAAGCCCGCATCGAGGAACATGTCCACCATGGTGCAGGTTTGCGCGATATCGGTGACGAGGCCCTTGCGCGGCAAGCGCATGAGTCCGAAGCCCAGTTGAGACACAGCTCCCCTTTCTTCGTGTCGCTCTGCCCATGATTGTACCGCTGCCGGTGCGGCAGTGCAGTCCGCCGCCACCATCGCGCGACGACGATGCTCCTCGTCAGCGTTCGGCAGATACGCTAGAATAGGCACGCGCTGGATTAGCTCAGTTGGTAGAGCAGCGGTCTTGTAAACCGCAGGCCGTCGGTTCGAGTCCGACATCCAGCTCCATCTTCTCAGCATATGGGCAGGAGTCCCGCGCGTGCGTGAGGGGCGCTCGGTCCTGCGATACCGACAGGTGCGAGAGCTCGCTACTCAGGTACCTCGATGGAATCGAGCTCCATCTCGTTGCCCTGCAGCAGCACCGTGTCGGGGCTCGCGCAATGCGGGCAGATCCTGCCGTGCTCCACGGTGCCGTACGTGCGTCCGCAGCTGTTGCATACCGTGATGGCGGGGACCTGCTCAACGGCGAGTTCGCAGCCGCGCAGCAGATCGCTTTTGTCGGCGGCCCAGCGCCAGCAATCCTGCAGGTAGTCGGGTAGGACGCCCGACACCTCGCCCAACCTCAGGTTGACCTTGGCCACGGAGCTGAGGGCGTTTTCGCGCCCCAGCTCCTCGACCATGTCCACAATATAGAAGACGATGCCCAGCTCGTGCATGCTACTTCTTGGCCCTGCCCGAGATCTTGTTGCGTATGATCTTGACGCCGCGCTTGGCCGCATACGGCAGGATGGCCTTGACCTTGTCTTCGGCAGCGTACATCGTGCTCGCCTCGGGATGGTCGCGGCGCAGGTGGATGGCATCGAACTCGCAGCGCGTGGTGCATAGGCCGCAACCGATGCACTTGTTGGCGTCCACCACGGACTTGCCGCACTTGAGGCAGCGCGCGCACTCGACCTTGAGCTGCTCTTCGGTGAAGACCGCGCGCGGGTCGTCCCAGTTATGCACGATGGAGGCCACCTTGGAGGTGGCGGGAACCTGGCGGCCGGAGTGATCGTAGCCGTTGTTCGCGAGGTCGATGTCGCTCTTGTCGAGCTCCACATAGTAGCGCTGGTTGCGCGACAGCGTGAGCGATGAGCCGGACTGCACGAAGCGATGCAGCGAGATGGCGGCCTCATGGCCTGCTGCGATGGCGTCGATGATGAACTTCGGGCCGGTGTAGGCGTCGCCGCCGATAAAGATGTCGGGCTGCAGGGTCTGATAGGTCTTGGGGTCGGCGGCCACGCGCCCGCCGCGTCCCGCATCGATGGCGTCCTCGTTCACGAGCAGGTCGCCCCACTCGATGCTCTGACCGATGGAGAGCACCACGTTCTCGCAGGCCAACGTCATGGTGTCGCTCTCATCGTATTCAGGCGAGAAGCGCCCCTCGTCGTCGTAGACGCGCGTGCAGCGCTTGAAGACGATTCCCGCGACCGTGCCGTCCTCGGCGACCTCGATCTTGGCCGGGCCCCAACCGTTCACGATCTCCACGCCGTCCTCTTCGGCCTCCGCGATCTCTCCGGGCAGCGCCGGCATCTCGTCGCGCTGCTCGAGGCAGACCATGGTGACCTTGTCGGAGCCGCAGCGCACGGAGACGCGCGATGAGTCGATGGCCACGTTGCCGCCGCCCACCACCACGGTTGCGCCTGCAACCTCGTGCGCGGGGTCGTCGAGGGCGGTGCGCAGGAAATCGACGGCGGTGGAGACGCCTGCAGCGTCTTCGCCCTCAACGCCGGCGCGGCGGCCTCCCTGGCATCCGATGGCCAGGTAGAAGCCCTGATAGCCCTCGTCGCGCAGTTGATCGATGGTGACGTCCTTGCCCACGGTCACGCCGCAGCGGATCTCGACGCCCATTTCGCGCAGGATGTCGATCTCAGCCGCAACGACGTCCTTCTCTAGCTTGTAGGAGGGGATGCCGTAGACCATCATGCCGCCGGGCTTCTCGTCCTTCTCGAACACGGTGGGGTTGTAGCCCATCTGCGCCAGATAGAACGCGCAGGAGAGGCCCGCCGGTCCGCCACCGATGATGGCGATCTTCTCGAGCAGGCGTCCGCGCGTGGAGGGGATCACGGGCTCGGGCACGTAGCGGGTCTCGGCGTCGAGGTCCTTCTGCGCGATGAAGTTCTTGACGTCGTCGATGGCCACGGCCTCATCGACGGTGCCGCGCGTGCAGGCGTCCTCGCAGCGCTTGTTGCACACGCGCCCGCAGACGGCGGGGAAGGGGTTCTCCTGCTTGATGAGGGCGAGCGCGTCGCGATAGCGGCCCTCGCTGGCCATCTGCAGATACCCTTGGATCGAGATGTGCGCGGGGCAGGCGGTCTTGCAGGGCGCCGTGCCGGTCTCATGCGTCTCGATGCGGTTGTTGTTCTTGTAGTCAAGGTCCCAGTTCTTCTCGCTCCAGGGCAGCTCGTCGGGCAGGGGCTGCGTAGGATACGCCACGGCGTCGCCGCTCGAACGCGGGAGCTTCTGGCCCAGCTGGACGGCGCCGGCGGGGCAGACCTCGACGCACCCGCCGCAGGCAACGCACCGGTCGTCCTCGATATGGGCGCGATACGCGCTCGCGCTCATGTTGGGGGTGTTGAAGAGCTGCGAGGTGCGCAGCGCGTAGCACACGCTCACGTCGCAGTTGCAGATGGCGAAGATCTTGTTCTCGCCGTCGATGTTGGTGATCTGGTGCACGTAGCCGTTCTTCTCGGCCTCGAGCAGGATGTCGATGAACTCGTCGTAGGTGACGTAGTGGCCCTTGCCGGTTTCGACGCAGTAGTCGGCCATGTCGCCCACGCCCAGGCACCAGTTCTGCGGATCGCGCCCGCCGTTGTCGCCGCGCGCACGTTCGGAGAGGGCGCACGAGCAGGCACCGGCGGAGTAGCGGTCGTACTTCTTGAGCCAATGCGAGATGTGCTCCACATCGGCCGTGACGTTCTCCTGTTTGATGGCGTGTTCGACGGGGATGACATGCATGCCGATGCCCGCGCCTCCGGGCGGCACCATCTTGGTCGCCACCGTGAGCGGCAAAAAGGTCATGCGCTCGAAGAAGGTGCCGATCTCGGGATGTTCCTCGAGCTGCTTCTGATTCATGACGGTGAACTCGGCGGAGCCGGGCACGAACATCGGGAGCACGTAGCGCTTCGCGCCCTCGGGGTTCTTGCCGTCGAGGTTCTCCCAGCTGTACTCGATGATCCCCTTGATGCAGAGGGCGTCGAGCAGCTCCTGCACGCGCTCGGGCTTCATGCCGGAGCCGGAGACGACCTGCTCGAAGGTTTCGGGCACGCGCACCTTCATATGCTTGGTGAGCTCGGCCTCCTCCTCGGTCATCACGCTGCCGAGGCCCCAGTAGTCGGGGTCTTGGTAGGTGGCCTTCTTGAGGCCCAGCTTGATGGGCAGGCGATCGGTGATCTTCTTGCCCTCGCGGAGCACGGCCGGCTTGGGCGCGGCGAAGGCAGCCGGACCCGGATCGTCGGGCGATGCGGGCTTGTAGCTCGTGAACGTGGTGTTCTCGGAATAGTATTCCTCGGCGATGATACGATGGGGATCGCCGTTGGGGGCCGTCTCGGGGATGGCGTTGCGCGCCGCGATCTCCTCATCGGTGAGCGTGCCGCGCATGGAAGCGGCGCGTTCCTCCACGGTTGCGCCGCCATAGGGTTTCTTCGGTCGCGGCGTCTTCCTGCCGGGTGTTTCAGCCATATCCTCTCCTTTTTGGCCGGATTACCTGTATGATCGCCCGCATCCGGGCGTGCGTGCGAGATGTGCTAGGCCTTGTGCGCTGCCACCTGGTCGCGCAGCCACCGATACCACTCGTCCATGCCCTCGCCGGTCTTGGCACAAACGGGGATCACGCGGGCGCCGGGGTGGCGCTTCTCCACGTTTGCACGGCATGCATCGAGGTCGAAGTCGAAGTAGGGGAGCACGTCGATCTTGTTGACGAGAACCACGTCGCAGACCTGGTACATGAGCGGGTATTTGAGGGGCTTGTCGTCTCCCTCGGGAACCGACAGGATGGTCGCGTTGACGGCGGCACCGGTATCGAACTCGGCGGGGCACACGAGGTTGCCCACGTTCTCGAGGACGATCAGGTCGGCCTCGTGGGCGTCGAGGCCGTCGAGGCCCTGCTCGCACATGCTGGCATCGAGATGGCACATGCCGCCCGTATGCAGCTGGATCACCTTGGCGCCGGTGGCGGAGATGGCGGCAGCGTCCACGTCGGAGTCGATGTCGGCCTCCATGACGGCGATCTTCATCTCGCCGGAAAGCGCCTCGATGGTGCGGGCGAGCACGGTTGTTTTGCCCGATCCGGGCGAGCTCATGAGGTTGATGAGCAGCTGGCCGCGAGCCTTGAGCTTGGCGCGCAGCTCGTCGGCGCGGCGGTCGTTGTTGGCACGCACGGCCTCCTTGACCTCGATAACGCGGTAGTTCTCCATAGGCCTTCTCCTTAAGGCTATTCATTCTTCATATAAATATATACGAGTATGGGCTACAGCGCGGGGCGGCTTCTTTCCCCATGCGCCTCGCCGATGCCGTGGTCGGCGCGGTGCGCTATGCGATGACCTCGTCCTTGGGACGAAAGATGATCGAGATGAGCGCAGCGTCCTCGCCGTCGATGGCGATCATGCCGTATTCGCGGCCGGAATCGAAATAGAGGGTGTCGCCGGCGGAGACCTCCTCGATGTGGTCTTCGAAGGCGTAGCGCAGGCGCCCCTTGAGGATGTAGTCGAACTCCTGGCCCTTGTGGTGGGACAGGGCGATGGGGGCGTCTTCCAGCTCTTCGTTGTAGGGCACCTCGATGTAGAAGGGCTCGCCGATACGGTTTTTGAAGAACGGAGCCTTATGCAGGTAGTTGAGGCCGTCGGGGCTCTCCACCGGCAACCCGTCCCCGGCGCGCACGATGGAGTAGTGCTTGAGGCGCGGGCTTTCGCTGGTGAGCAGGTCCACCACGTCGACGCCCAGCTTGGCGGCGCACTTGTAGATGAAGGTGAAGGTGAGGTCGTGCTCGCCGCTCTCGAGGGATGCGTAGACCTCGGGCGTGCGGCTGGTTGCGCGGGCCATCTCCTCGATGGAGACGCCGTTGTCCTCGCGCAGCGATCTGATGCGGTCGGCGACTTCGCGGATGTGCTCGGCCATGGGTCTTCTCCTCGGGCGGAAGCGAACGGTCCCGTTTATCATACGTCATCTTCGCGCACGTCCGGCGCATCGAACGGCCAGCGTATCGGCTTTACAACGTCCTGCGAGCGGGTTTTGGCGCCCCGCGGCGGGGAGGAAAGGCTGGTTGCCTGCTATGAAATGGGCAAACGGCCTTCTGGCGCACATCGTTTCTTGCAGCGCAACGGGCTGCCCCCGGCTTCCTCACCGCCAACATCACCGCATAGGCGCATGGAGGCAGGGCCGATCGGTGCGGTATAGTGAACATGAGCTCGCTTCGACATCGATGCTGCAGGCGGGCAGAAGCATACGAATGTAGGCTGCCGCGAGGCGGCGCTGAGGAGGTGGAGCCTTATGGCCTCAGGTCAACCCGACCATCCCGTAACCTCTTCCGGAGGATCGCAGTACTCAGATTTGACCGCGCAGCAGGCGGCGGACAGGCTCTTGGGACGGCATAGGCTCATCTTCGGCGCGTCTTTGACGGCGGTGCTCGTGCTCCTGGTCGCGTGCATGGCGTGGGCTGGCCCGCATGGCGAGCATCCCGAGGCGCTCGTAGTCTTTGCGATCGTCTATCTGGCCATCATCACCTTGAGCTTGTTCCTCAATACCCGTAACTACAACGGGTTCGTCGGAATCCTCAGCGCGGATTTCGACCCCCAGAAGGCGCTCGACGCCCTCTCCATCATCATGGAGAAGAGAAAGGGCAAGAGGCGGGAGCAGGGCGCCTACGCCCTGCTCTACGCCCAGTGCTCCCAGCAGCTCGGCTACGACGACGTTGCGCTCCAATGGGTCGAGCATGCGGAGCGCGACCTCAAATTGCGCACGTTGAACAGGATTCTGGCCTGCAACGTGCGCGCCAACACCGCTCGCCACCGCGGCGACTACGAGGAGCTCGCTCGCATACGCGGGCACGTGGCGGCCCTTTCCAAGACCAGCAGGCGAGCGGCCGCCGCGAGCGTGCAGATTCTCGCGTGGATAGACTTCGACCTTGCGCTCCATGCCGGCGATTGGGCGCGCTGCAACGAGGCGATCGGCGCGATGAGGGCGACGGCGTCCACGCCCCTGCAGGAGCTGGCGTACGACAGCAACGCCGCGCGTCTCGCCGAAGCCCAGGGCGACCTCGCGCTCGCGCGCGAGCTGTTCATCTCCCTTGCAGCCCGGGGAGGGGGCAGCCGGATCGCACGCGATGCTGCGGCGTGGATCGAAGCCCATCCTGCCGAACCCGGAGATTCCGGGAGCGAGGCGCCGCAACCGTAGCGCCCGCTCGAAAGAGGGATTCGTCATCTCCGCGCACGTCCGGCGCATCGAACGGCCAGCGTATCGGCTTTGTTACGTCCTGCGAGCGGGTTTTGACGCCTCGCGCGCGTATGCTATAACTGTGTGCACGTTACATGCGGGGTGCATCCGAGCATCCGGCGCCGTGGAGGGAGGGCGTTACATGATCGACCGTGCTCGACTCAGCGTCCTCGCTGCTCCTGTTGCCGGCTCCGCCGGCGTCCTCGTAGGGTAAGGCGCAGCCTGTCGCAACCGGCTGTGCCGAAAACCTCGAGCCGCGCCGTTGCGTACCCACCCCGCTCTCAGGAGATTCGATCGTATGCTCAACATCCACAGACGCTATTGCACCGAGACCTTCGATACCGCAGGAAACCTGGCCAGCTTTCGCATCCACGTCCCCGTAGACTTCAATTTCGCATACGACGTCATCGACACGATCGGCGCGGCGGAGCCCGAGCGGCGCGCCATGCTCTGGAGCAACCCCGAGGGGGAGGAGCACCTATTCACCTTCGCGGATCTCGCGCACCTCTCCAACAAGGCCGCCAACTACCTGCTCTCGCAGGGCATCGGCAAGGGCGATAAGGTCATGGTGATCCTGCGCCGCCACTATGCGTTCTGGGTGACGGCGCTCGCGCTGCACAAGATCGGCGCGACGGTCATTCCCGCCACGTTCATGCTCAAGGAGCATGACGTGGTGTATCGCATCAGGGCGGCGGGCGTGAAGGCCGTCGTCGCCACCACCGTGGGCGCCATCGCGCAGATCATCGACGACGCATGTGCGCTTCTCAACGAGGATGAGCGCCCCCTGCTCTTTCTCATGAACGGCTCGCAGTACGATATTTCCAGCTCGGAGGGGACATCGTATGGCGCTGCGCTCTCGGGGCCGGCGCTCTCGGGTCCCGAAGGCCTCTTCGCGGCCACCTGCGCACGCTCCGGATGGATCGATTACGGAGCCGGCGTGCGCGCGGCCGGCGACGCCCTCGAACGCATTCCCACGCACGTCGACGACCCCATGCTCATCTACTTCACGAGCGGAACCTCGGGCGAGCCCAAGATGGCGCTCCACGGCCACGACTACGCCGCCGCCCATCTCACCACGGCGAAATGGTGGCACGGCGTCACGCCCGACAGCGTTCACATGACCATCGCCGACACCGGCTGGGCCAAGTGCACGTGGGGCAAGTTCTACGGCCAGTGGTTCATGGAGGGCTGCCAGGTGGTCTACGACTTCGACCGCTTCCACGGCGGCGAGCTCCTTGCGCTTATCGGCACGCATCGCATCACCACGTTCTGCTGCCCGCCCACCATGTGGCGCCTCCTCTCCAAGGAGGACGTGGACGCCTACGACTTCTCGTCGATCGAACGCTTCACCACGGCGGGCGAGGCGCTGCCGCCCGATCAGTTCGATTTCTGGCTCGAGCACACCGGGCTTCCCATCTATGAGGGCTTCGGCCAGTCGGAGAGCCCGGTCATCGTGGCCAACATGATCGGCTGCAAGCCGCGTCCCGGATCCATGGGCAAGCCCATGCCCTTCGGCAACATCAAGCTGCTGCGCGAGGACCTCTCCGTGTGCGATCCCGGCGAGGAAGGCGAGATCTGCATCAAGTGCGATCCCAAGCCTGCGGGCATCATCCACGAGTATTACCGCGATCCCGAGAAAACCGCCGAGGTGTTCCGTGGCGGCTGGTACCACACGGGCGACGTCGCCTATGCCGACGAGAGCGGCTACTACTATTACTGCGGTCGCAACGACGACCTCATCAAATCGAGCGGTTACCGCATCTCGCCCTTCGAGGTGGAGAGCGCCCTCAACTGCCATCCGTCCGTGCACGAGTGCGCGGTGACGGCCGTGCCCGACCCGCTGCGCGGCTTCGCCGTCAAGGCAACCGTGGTGCTCGAGCCCGGCGTCGCGGGATCCGATGAGCTCACGCGCGAACTGCAGGTGTGGGCCAAGCAGCAGACCGCACCCTACAAGTTCCCGCGCATCATCGAGTACGTGGACTCGCTCCCCAAGACCTTCTCGGGCAAGATCCGCCGCGCCCGTATCCGCGAGAACGACAGCTAGCAGCCCCGTCCGGGGAGTATCCCCTGTGGGGGAGTATCCCCGGACGGGGAGGGATACGCCCGGAGCCGTGGCGTGTTGACAACTGCTTTTTGCAGGCATAAAGTTTTTCTTTGCGCTAACTCAGGGCAAGCGGTGCTGCGCTTCCCTTCAAGGTACTATTCGTGCACGTCAACATATGCAAGATCATTTTTCGAGAAGGAGTGAACGTTGCCTACCATCAACCAGCTTGTCCGTCAGGGCCGCAAGAGCGTCGCCTCCAAGTCCAAGAACGCCGCTCTGCAGCATAACCCCCAGAAGCGCGGCGTCTGCACGCGCGTGTTCACCACCACGCCCAAGAAGCCCAACTCGGCGCTCCGCAAGGTCGCCCGCGTTCGTCTCGTCAACGGCATCGAGGTCACCGCATACATCCCGGGCGAGGGCCACAACCTGCAGGAGCACTCCATCGTGCTTATCCGCGGCGGCCGCGTGCGCGACCTCCCCGGCGTCCGCTACAAGATCATCCGCGGCACGCTCGACTGCGCCGCCGTCCAAAACCGCAAGCGCGCCCGCTCCCGTTACGGCGCCAAGCGTCCCAAGGCGTAATGCGCCCACGTCAGACCACCATTCGATTCTTTGAGGAGAAATAACTATGCCGCGTCGTTCAACCGCAGTCCATCGTCGCGAGGTCATGCCTGACGTGAAATACAACAACCGTCTTGTGACCCAGCTCATCAACAAGGTCCTTCTCGACGGCAAGAAGTCCGTCGCCGAGCGCATCGTCTACAGCGCGTTCGACATCGTCGCCGCCAAGACGGGCGAGGACGCCCTCGCCACGTTCAAGAAGGCCATGGACAACGTCCGTCCCACCGTCGAGCTCAAGCCCCGCCGCGTCGGCGGCGCCACCTACCAGGTGCCCATGGAGGTCAACTCCCGCCGCTCCACCACGCTCGCCATCCGCTGGATGGTCGGCTTCAGCCGTGCCCGCAAGGAGAAGACCATGGCCGAGCGCCTTGCCAACGAGATCATCGACGCATCCAACGGCGTCGGCGCCTCCGTCAAGCGTCGCGAGGACGTCTTCAAGATGGCCGAGGCCAACCGCGCCTTCGCGCACTACCGCTATTAAGCTCGTGAGGAATCATTGATATGGGAAAAGTAAAGTACAAGCTCGAGAACCTTCGCAATATCGGCATCATGGCCCACATCGATGCCGGTAAGACGACCACGACCGAGCGCATCCTCTACTACACCGGCAAGACCCACAAGATCGGCGAGGTCCACGACGGTGCGGCAACCATGGACTGGATGGTCCAGGAGCAGGAGCGCGGCGTAACCATCACCTCGGCGGCCACCACGTGCTTCTGGGGCGATCACGTCATCCAGATCATCGACACCCCGGGACACGTCGACTTCACGGCCGAGGTCGAGCGCTGCCTGCGCGTCCTCGACGGCGCCGTCGCCGTGTTCGATGCCGTCGCCGGCGTCCAGCCCCAGTCTGAGACCGTGTGGCGCCAGGCAACCAAGTACGGCGTGCCCCGCATCGCCTTCATCAACAAGTACGACCGTATCGGCGCCGACTACTTCCGCGCCATCGACACCATGAAGGAGCGCTTGGGCGCCAACGCCATCGCCGCCCAGATCCCCATGGGTTCCGAGAACAACTTCTGGGGTCTCATCGATCTCGTCACCATGGAGGCGTGGGACTTCAAGGAAGACTCCAAGGGCATGATCTATCCCGAGAAGATGGATGAGATTCCCGCCGAGTTCGCCGAACTCGCCGCCGCCAAGCGCGACGAGCTGCTCGATGCGGCCTCCAACTTCTCCGATGAGCTCATGGAGCTCGTCCTCATGGAGGAGGACGTGCCCGTGGAGACGGTCAAGGCCGCCATCCGCACCGGCGTCATCTCCGGCGAGATCAACCCCGTCTTCGTGGGCTCCGCCTACAAGAACAAGGGCATCCAGGAGCTGCTCGATGCCGTCGTGGACTACCTGCCCAGCCCGCTCGACGTCAAGGAGATCGACGGCGAGACCCTGCGCGGCGAGGCCGACGTGCGCCACTCCGACCCCAAGGAGCCCTTCTCGGCGCTCGCGTTCAAGATTATGACCGATCCGTACGTGGGCAAGCTCACCTACATCCGCGTGTACTCCGGCCAGGCCGAAGCCGGCTCCTACGTGTACAACTCCGTCAAAGACAACCGCGAGCGCCTGGGCCGCATCCTCGAGATGAACGCCAACGACCGCGTTGACCGCGAGGGTTGCTATGCAGGCGACATCGTTGCGTGCGTGGGCCTCAAAAACACCACCACCGGCGACACCCTGTGCGACGAGAAGCACCCCATCATCCTCGAGTCCATCAAGTTCGCCGACCCGGTCATCGACGTTGCCGTCGAGCCCAAGACCAAGGCCGAGCAGGAGAAGATGAGCGTGGGCCTGGCCAAGCTGGCCGAGGAAGACCCCACCTTCCAGGTGCACACCGATCAGGAGACCGGCCAGACCATCATCGCCGGCATGGGCGAGCTGCACCTCGAGATCATCGTCGACCGCCTGCGCCGCGAGTTCAAGGTGGAGTGCAACGTGGGCAAGCCCCAGGTTGCCTATCGCGAGACCGCCGGCCGCGCCGTCTCCCACGTCGAGGGCAAGTTCGTGCGCCAGTCCGGCGGGCGCGGCCAGTACGGCCATGCCATCATCGACATCGAACCCAACGAGACCGGCAAGGGCTATGAGTTCGAGAACGCCATCGTGGGCGGCGTCATCCCCAAGGAGTACATCCCGTCCATCGACAAGGGCATCCAGGAGGCTCTCGAGAGCGGCGTCATCGCCGGCTATCCCGTGGTCGATGTCAAGGTCAAGCTCGTCGACGGCTCCTACCACGAGGTCGACTCCTCCGAGGCGGCTTTCAAGATCGCCGGCTCCATGGCCATCAAGGAGGCCCTGCGCAAGTCCGATCCCGTCCTGCTCGAGCCCATGGAGGCCGTGGAGGTCGAGACGCCCGAGCAGTACATGGGCGACGTCATGGGCAACCTCTCCAGCCGCCGAGGCAAGATCGAGGGCATGGAGGACCGCCGCGACACCAAGGTCATCAAGGCCAAGGTGCCTCTGGGCGAGATGTTCGGCTACGCGACGGACCTTCGCTCCCAAACGCAGGGCCGCGCGAGCTACACCATGCAGTTCGACAGCTACGAGGCGGTTCCCAAGGCGGTTCGCGACGAGATCGTCGCCAAGCACGGCGGTGTTGCGTAAGTTGTAGCCCAATGCGCGGAAACGCGCACGTACATGGAGGTTTTGAAAGTGTCAAACCAGAAGATCAGGATTCGTCTCAAGGGCTACGACCATGAGGTTGTCGACCAGTCCTCGAAGCTCATCGTCGACACCGCCCTTAAAACCGGCGCCCGCATCTCCGGGCCCATTCCCCTGCCCACCGAGCGCAACCTCTACACGGTCATCCGCTCGCCGCACAAGTACAAGGACAGCCGCGAGGAGTTCGAGATGCGCACCCACAAGCGCCTCATTGACATCCTCGATCCCTCCAGCTCGACGGTCGATTCGCTCATGCGCCTCGACCTCCCCGCTGGCGTCGATATCGAGATCAAGCTCTAAGCGAGCCTTCTGTTGCACGCGTGCGCGCCCCCGGCCTTCGGGCTGGGGGCGCTGTGCGTTCGCAGGGCGAAAAGGGCATGGCGCCAAAACGCCTTATTCCTGCGGATTCTGGCACGAGAAAGCCCTATTCCTCAGGAACAAGGCGTTCTGGGGGATCAGGCCGCAGGAATAAGGCGATTCCGTGCCACGGTGCGCGCAGCACTCTACCAGCTCACCGTTTCCCAGATGGAGAAGAGATAGCTTTCATCGAGCGTGATGCCGCCTTCGCGGATCGACGGCTCCACGACCAGGATCTCGAGCGCATTGCCCTCGTCGATCTGCACGGCTGAGACGAAGCACATGTTGGGGCGGCCGTATTCGTCGTCGAAGCGGTACCAGCCCCACAGCACCTCGTGCCCGCCGACCTCGGTGCGCATGACTTCGCTCACCTCGACCTGCGTGTAGCGCCCGCCGAAAAGATGAGCGCCCACAATGGTGTCCGCATCGAGCTGGCAGGCGAGGTACTTCTCGGCATCGTCGGAGGTGTAGGCGATGTCCACGCTGCCCCGCGCCCATAAACAGCCGATGCGCTCCTCGGCAACGCCTGCATCGTCGGCGAGCGGTTCGTACTTCACGGTTTCCAGCCAGGCGGGGAAGCCTACGGTAACCTGCGGGGCCGCGTCGTCATGCCACGGCACGAGCACCACCGAATCCTGCGTGGAGAGGTCGACCTCCACGGCGTTGGGCGACATGCCGTCGCCGCACCCGGCGAGCGTCAGGCATGCGAGCAGGGCAACGAGCGGAAACAAGAGGCGTGTACGCATGAAGGCTCCCAACGACGATGACAGCACAGCAAGTGTACGCTAATCCCGCATCGCCGCACGAAATCGCCCGAAAAACTTCTTGAGATACGCCCGGCGCAGTGGTAATCTAGTAAAGCTGCTCTCTCTAGCAGGTCATGCACCCATGCCACGAGCAAGCAGCGCTTCTGACGGATGTGGTCCGCTGGGGACGTGCGATAAGGGATCGCGCGCAAAGGCCCATGACCACCAAGGGAAAGGACCAGCGATGGTCAACACTATTCTCGGCCGCAAGCTGGGGATGACGCAGGTTTGGGACGATGACGACAACGTCGTTCCCGTTACCGTCATCCAGGCTGGCCCCTGCACGATCTCGCAGGTGAAGACCAAGGCGACCGACGGCTATGACGCCGTCCAGATCGGTTTTGGCGAGATCAAGCCCAAGCGCGTCAACAAGCCTCTCGCGGGCCACTTCAAGGCCCAGGGCGTCGAGCCCATGCGCTACCTCCGCGAGGTGCGCGTCGAGGACGCCGGCGAGTACAAGGCGGGCGACCAGGTCACCGTCGAGATCTTCTCCGACACCGAGGCCGTCGACGTCACCGGCACCTCCAAGGGCAAGGGCTTCCAGGGCACCATCAAGCGTTGGAACTTCCATCGCGGCCCCATGACGCACGGTTCGCGCAACCAGCGTCGCCCGGGTTCCATCGGCCAGTGCGCGTACCCGGCCCGTGTTCGCAAAGGCCTCCACATGGCCGGCCACATGGGCAACGAGCGCGTCACCGTGAAGAACCTCAAGCTCGTGCGCGTTGACGCCGAGCAGAACCTCTTGCTCGTCAAGGGCGCCGTTCCCGGCGGCAAGAACGCCCTCGTCCAGGTCCGCATGGCTTAAAGGAGGGTACAGCAATGGCACACTACGATATCAAGAAGGCCGATGGCAAGAAGGCCGGCACCGCCGAGCTTTCCGACGCCGTCTTCGGCATCGAGCCCAACATCCCCGTCATCCACCAGGTGGTCGTCTGCCAAGACGCGTGCATGCGTCAGGGCACCCATTCCACCAAGAACCGCCACGACGTCTCCGGCGGCGGCAGGAAGCCCTACCGCCAGAAGGGCACCGGCCGTGCCCGCCAGGGCTCGATCCGTGCGGGCCAGTGGACCGGTGGCGGCGTCATCTTCGGGCCCATGCCCCGCAGCCACGCCAAGCGCATCAACAACAAGATGGTCAAACTGGCCATGCGCTCCGTGCTCTCCGGCAAGGTTGCCGACGAGGAGCTCGTCCTTGTCGACGCCCTGAGCTTTGAGAAGCCCTCCACCAAGGAGGCCAAGGCCGTCCTCGACGCCCTCGGCATCAACGGTAAACGCGTCACCCTCGTGGTTCCCGACGACGATGTCAACACCTACCTGTCGTTCCGCAACCTCCCGAAGGTGTCCATCTTCGGCGTTTCCGAGGTCAACGCCCGCTACCTCATCGACAACGGCGTCCTTCTCATGACCGCCGACGTCGCCAAGCAGCTCGAGGAGGTGCTCGCATAATGAACTCCGCATATAACGTCATCATCCGCCCCATCGTCTCCGAGCGTTCGTACGAACTCATGGAGCAGGGCAAGTACACGTTCGAGGTCGCCAAGACCGCCGGCAAGGAGGAGATCGCCGAGGCCGTCGAGAAGCTCTTCGACGTCCACGTGGTCAAGGTCAACACCATGTCGGTCAAAGGCAAGCACAAGCGCGTCCGCTATCAGACCATGGGCATGACCCGCTCCTGGAAGAAGGCCATCGTCACCCTGAAGGATGGCGAGACCATCGAGATCTTCGGCAACCAGCAGGTGGCCGCAGAGTAGGCATTCCACCCGCGCCCGAAACCGGGCCGGGTTCTTATGCCGCGTGTAATGGATACGCGCGGTACCGTGGTAAGTCCGGTGTCGTTGCGCCACACCTTCGAGCGGAACGGCCAACGGAACACAGAAGGGATTTGAGTAATGGCAGTCAAGCACCTCAAGCCGACGTCGCCCGGTCGTCGTTGGCAGACGGTCTCCGATTTCGCGGAGATCACAACGGACAAGCCCGAGAAGTCGCTTCTCGAGCCCCTGCCCAAGAAGGCAGGCCGCAACAACAACGGCCGCATCACCACCCGTCATCAGGGCGGCGGCCACAAACGTCAGTACCGCAAGATCGATTTCAAGCGCCTTCATGACAACGTTCCGGCCAAGGTCGCATCCATCGAGTACGACCCCAACCGCAGCGCCCGCATCGCGCTCCTGCACTATGCCGACGGCGCCAAGGCCTACATCCTCGCGCCCGAGGGCCTGAAGGTGGGCTACACCGTCGTGTCCGGCACCTCCGGCGTCGACATCAAGCCCGGCAACGCCATGCCGCTCTCCGAGATTCCCGTCGGCACGCTCGTGCACGCCGTGGAGTTCCAGCCCGGCAAGGGCGCGGCGCTCGCCCGCTCCGCCGGCACTTCCGTGCAGCTCATGGGTAAGGACAACGGCTATGCCGTCCTGCGCCTTCCCAGCTCCGAGCTTCGCCGTGTCCTGCTCACCTGCCGTGCCACGATCGGCGAGGTCGGCAATGCCGATCACTCCAACATCGTCATCGGCAAGGCCGGTCGCAACCGCTGGGCCGGCGTCCGTCCCACCGTCCGCGGCACGGTCATGAACCCCGTCGACCACCCGCACGGCGGCGGCGAGGGCAAGAACCACACCTCCGGCCGTCCTTCCGTCACTCCCTGGGGCATCCCCACCAAGGGCAAGAAGACCCGCGACCCCAAGAAGGCGTCCAACCGTCTTATCATCCGTCGTCGTAAGACCAAGAACAAGTAGTCGGAACACGAGTGAGTGGAGAAAGATAGTATGAGCAGAAGTCTCAAGAAAGGCCCGTTTGTGGAGACTCGCCTCCTCGCGCGTGTCACCGCACAGAACGAGGCCGGCACCAAGGAGGTCATCAAGACCTGGTCGCGTTCCTCGACCATCTATCCCGAGATGGTAGGCCACACCATCGCCGTCCACGACGGCCGCAAGCACGTCCCCGTATACGTCACCGAGTCCATGGTCGGTCACAAGCTGGGCGAGTTCGCCCCCACGCGCACCTTCCGCGGGCACAAAGCAAAGTAAGGAGGGTAGACGCTCATGGCAAACACCGAAGTCAAGGCCACGGCCAAGTACGTGCGCACCGCGCCGCGCAAGGCCCGCATGGTCGTTGACATGATCCGCAACAAGTCCGTCGCCCAGGCGCTCGAGATCCTCCAGTTCTCCAACCGCGCCGTCGCCGTCGACGTTGCCAAGGTCATCCGTTCCGCCGTCGCCAATGCCGAGAACAACAGCGGCCTGCGCGGCGAGAACCTCATCATCAAGGCCTGCTACGTGGATGAGGGCCCCACGCTCAAGCGCATCCGTCCCCGCGCCAAGGGTTCCGCGAGCCGCATCAACAAGCGTATGAGCCACATCACCGTCGTCGTCGCACCGAAGGAGGCGTAAAAGAGCTATGGGCCAGAAGGTACACCCTACCGGTTTCCGTCTCGGCACCACCGAGAATTGGCGTTCTCGCTGGTACGCCGATAAGAAGAAGTATGCCGCAACCGTCGGCTCCGACCTTGCCATCCGCACGTTCCTCGAGAAGCGCCTCGCCAACGCCGCGCTCTCGCGCGTTGAGATCGAGCGTGCCGGCGACAAGATCGCCGTCACCATCTACACCGCCCGCCCCGGCGTCGTGATCGGCAAGAAGGGCGCCGAGATCGACACGCTCCGCACCGACCTCGAGAAGGTCGCCGGCGTGGAGAAGGGCATGGTCGCCGTGGACGTCGTCGAGGTCAAGCGCCCCGAGCTCGATGCCACGCTCGTCGCCCAGTCCATCGCCGACCAGCTCGAGGGTCGTATCGCGTTCCGCCGCGCCATGCGCAAGGCGGTCCAGACCGCACGCAAGTCCGGCGCCAAGGGCATCCGTATCCAGTGCTCCGGCCGCCTCAACGGTGCCGAGATGGGTCGTCGCGAGTGGTACCGCGAGGGTCGCGTGCCCCTGCATACCCTCCGCGCCGTCATCGATTACGGCGAGGCCGTCGCCTCCACCACCATGGGCGCCTGCGGCGTCAAGGTGTGGATCTACCACGGCGAAAAGCTCCCCGGCCAGGACGCCCCCAAGCCCGCGCTCGAGGGCTCCGCGCGTCCGCGCCGTCCGCGTAACGAGAGGAGGAGCCGCTAATGCTCGCACCTAAGCGCGTTCTGCACCGCAAAGTCCAGCGTGGCTCCATGAAGGGCCAGGCCAAGGGCAATACCAGGCTGCATCACGGCAGCTACGGCATCCAGGCGCTCGAGGCCCACTGGATCACCAACCGCCAGATCGAGGCCTGCCGTGTCGCCATGACGCGTCACATGAAGCGTGGCGGCAAGGTGTGGATCACCATCTTCCCCGACAAGCCCATCACCAAGAAGCCCGCCGAAACGCGCATGGGCTCCGGTAAGGGCAACCCCGAGGAATGGGTGGCCGTCGTCAAGCCCGGCCGCATCATGTTCGAGATCGACGGCGTGTCCGATGAGGTCGCCCGCGAGGCTCTCCGCCTTGCCCAGCACAAGCTTCCCATCAAGACCAAGATCGTCACCCGTGACGACCAGGACGGGGAGGAGTAACCATGAAATATGCCGATGTTGCCAAGCTCACCGATGAGGAGCTGGCCAAGAAGCTGGAGGAGGGCCGCGCTGAGCTCTTCAACCTCCGTTTCCAGATGGCCACCAGCCAGCTCGACAACACTGCGCGCGTGAAGACCGTCAAGCGTGACATCGCGCGTGTTCAGACCGAGATGCGTACCCGTCAGATCGCAGCGGACAAAGCCGCTGCGGCCGAGTAGAGCCAGGAGAGTAAGACATGGCTGAGAACGAGACCAGGAACGCTCGAAAGGTCCGCACCGGCATCGTCGTCTCCCTCTCCGGCGACAAGACGATTACGGTCCAGATCACCTATCGCAAGCGTCATCCTCGGTACAACAAGATGATGACTATCAACAAGAAGCTCCACGCGCACGACGAGAGCAATGACGCCGGCCTCGGCGATACCGTCCGCGTTATGGAAACCCGTCCGCTTTCGAAGACCAAGCGCTGGCGCCTGGTTGAGATCGTGGAACGCGCCAAGTAAAGGAGGAGTGCCCCATGATTCAGATGGAGTCCATGCTCAATGTGGCCGACAACAGCGGCGCAAGGCGCGTGAAGTGCATCAAGGTCCTCGGCGGTTCCAAGCGCCGGTATGCCGGCCTCGGCGACGTGGTCGTCGGAGCCGTCCAGGAGGCAACGCCCAATGCCGCCGTCAAGAAGGGCGACATCGTGCGCTGCGTCATCGTGCGCACCGCCAAGGAGACCCGCCGCAAGGACGGCAGCTACATCAAGTTCGATCAGAACGCCTGCGTGCTGGTCAACAAGGATGGCGAGCCCCGCGGCACCCGTATCTTCGGGCCTGTTGCACGCGAGCTGCGCGACCGCAAGTACATGAAGATCGTCTCGCTTGCGCCCGAGACGCTGTAGGAGGAGACGAGATTATGCCTAAGATGAACGTTAAGAAAGGCGATACCGTCGAGGTCATCTCCGGCAAGGACAAGGGCAGGCAGGGCCAGGTTCTGCGCGCCTTCCCCGACGAGGGAAGGGTTCTTGTCGAGGGCGTTGCCATGGTCAAGAAGGCCATGCGTCCCAACCAGATGAACCAGCAGGGCGGCATCGTAGACCGCCCCGCCAAGATCGACGTGTCCAACGTCATGCTCGTGTGCCCCACCTGCGGCGAGGCCACCCGCGTCGGCCACACCGGCACGGGTGCCGACAAGAAGCGCGTCTGCAAGAAGTGCGGCGCAGAGTTTTAAGCCGCCGCATCTGTTGCACAGCACGTAAAACGACCGACCCCGTCCGAGCGCGGGGTCGGTTTTCTCATATCGGCGGTAGGCGGCGCATATCCGATGACGCGAATTCAAATCCTTCTTGTGTCACGCCGATTTACGCAAATGGCATAATTTTCCGTTTTTCTGCCGATTTTGGGGCTCGATTCTCCATCGGACGAAAACCTGCCCTCCATTTGCGCAGGTCAGACAGCCTGTGAATGCGACCCCGTTTTTTCCGGTGCCGTTTTTCGGCAGAAAAACGGAAAATTATGCCATTCCCGCGTGTCGGCGTGACACGATTGCGCCTGCGAGGCCATGCGTGCAGCATTGAAATCGCAGCATGATAAATGACTCATAAAATCTATTGTGTGAAGACTTAGATTATGTATATTAATAACCTTGAAAGGATATAACCTGTACTAGTAAAAGAAATCAAGCGCGTCAAAGCGCAGGAAGAAGGGATTCAAAATGGCAAAGATTCTGGGCATCGACCTGGGCACCACCAACTCGGCGATGGCTGTTCTCGAGGGCGGCGAGCCCACGATCATCGTCAATGCCGAGGGCGACCGCACCACCCCGTCCGTCGTGGGATTCCGTTCCGATGGCGATCGCATCGTGGGCAAGGCCGCCAAAAACCAGGCCGTCACCAACCCCACCAACACCGTGTTCTCCATCAAGCGTTTCATGGGTCGCAAGATCGACGAGGTCGAGTCCGAGCTCAAGACCGTTCCCTATCAGGTCAAAGCCGGCACGGGCGGCCGCGCGGTCGTGGGCATCGGCTCCGAGGACTTCACTCCCGAGCAGATCAGCGCCATGATCCTCGCCAAGATGAAGGCCGATGCCGAGAAATACCTTGGCGAGCCCGTCACCGAAGCCGTCATCACCGTTCCCGCCTATTTCAACGATGCCCAGCGCCAGGCCACCAAGGACGCCGGCAAGATCGCCGGCCTCAACGTGCAGCGCATCGTCAACGAGCCCACCGCTGCGGCCCTTGCCTACGGCCTCGACAAGAAGGGCGTCGACCAGAAGGTCCTCGTCTTCGACCTAGGCGGCGGCACCTTCGACGTGTCCCTGCTCGATCTGGCCGACGGCGTGGTCGAGGTTCTCGCCACCAACGGCGACAACCACCTGGGCGGCGACGACTGGGATCAGCGCGTCATCGATTGGCTGGCCGACAGGTTCAAGGCCGATAACGGCATCGATCTGCGCAGCGACCCCATGGCTCTGCAGCGCCTGAAGGAGGCTGCGGAGAACGCCAAGAAGGAGCTTTCCAGCGCCCAGCAGGCCCAGGTCAACCTCCCGTTCATCACGGCCGACGCAACCGGCCCCAAGCACCTCGACTACACGCTCTCCCGCGCCGAGTTCGAGCGCATCACGCGCGATCTGCTCGACCGTTGCAAGGCGCCCGTCACCAAGGCCCTGCGCGACGCCAACCTGCAGATCTCCCAGGTCAACGAGGTCATTCTCGTGGGCGGCTCCACCCGCATGCCCGCTGTGCAGGAGCTCGTCAAGACCATGACCGGCAAGCAGCCCAACATGTCCGTCAACCCCGACGAGGTCGTCGCCGACGGCGCAGCCGTTCAGGGCGGCGTGCTCACGGGCGACGTCTCCGGCATCCTGCTTCTCGACGTCACGCCCCTGTCGCTCGGCGTCGAGACCCTCGGCGGCGTTATGACCCGAATGATCGACCGCAACACCACCATCCCCACGTCCAAGACCGAGATCTACTCCACGGCGTCCGACAATCAGACGTCCGTCGAGATCAACGTCCTGCAGGGCGAGCGCGAGATGGCCGCCGACAACAAGAGCCTGGGCAAGTTCAACCTCACCGGCATCCCTGCAGCGCCGCGCAACGTGCCCCAGATCGAGGTCACGTTCGACATCGACGCCAACGGCATCGTGAAGGTGACCGCCAAGGACAAGGCCACCGGCAAGAGCCAGCAGATCACCATCTCCGGCTCCACCGCCCTCTCCGACGACGAAGTCGATCGCATGGTCAAGGACGCTGCGGCCCATGCCGAGGAGGACAAGGCCAAGAAAGACGAGATCGAGGTCCGCAACCAGACCGACTCGCTGTGCTACTCCACCGAGCAGACCCTGAGCGAGCTGGGCGACAAGGTTCCCGCCGACACCAAGGCAGACGTCGAGGCCGCCGTGGCAGAGGCCAAGAGCGCCCTGGGCGGCACCGACATCGAGGCCATCAAAGCCGCCGGCGAGAAGCTCAGGCAGACCGGCTACAAGCTGGCTGAGATCGTCTACTCCGACCAGCAGTCCCAGACCGCAGACGGTCCTTCCGCCAGCGATGGCGGCGACGACGTGGTGGACGCCGACTACGAGGTCGTAGACGACAACTAAGGCGAAAGCAGGCTGCGACCATGGCAGATAAGAAGAAAAAGATCCGGGTTGAGGACGGGGCCGCCGAGGCTCCGTCCCAGCCCAACGAAGCAGAAGAGCGCGAGATGACCGAGGAGGAGATGATCGAGGCCGCAAAGCGCGCGGGTGCAGAGGCCGCCGAGGCCGAGATCGCCGAGAAGGCCCAGCAGGACCTTATCGACCTCGAGGCGCGCGCCGTGGAGGCCGAGACGCGTTTGGAGGATGCCGAGAAGGCCGCGCAGGACGCCACCGACAAGCTCCTGCGCCTGCAGGCCGACTGGGACAACTTCCGCCGCCGCACCGCAACGGAGCGTCTCGCCGAGCGAGACCGCGCCACCGAGGGGCTCGTCGAGAAGCTGCTGCCCGTCATCGACGATCTGGAGCGCGCCATCGACCACGCCGACACCTCCGAGAGCACCGAGCTCGTCCAGTTCGTGGAGGGCATCGTTGCGGTGCACGCCAAGATCGTCTCAGTGCTCGAGAAGGAGGGCGTCGAGGTGATCGACCCCGTCGGCCAGCCCTTCGATCCGCTTGCGCACCAAGCGGTGGGCCGCGAGGAGAACGCTGAGACGTACGACGAGACGGTTGCCCAGGTGTACCAGAAGGGCTACCGCATGGGCGGCAAGGTCATCCGCTCCGCTATGGTGACGGTCACGTTCGGCGGGCCCCAGCGTCCTGCCGATGATCCCGATCCCGCAGAGCAGACATAGCGTCCCCAACAGGGGAGTATCCCCAAGCGGGGAATGAAAGGAGGCGAGCTTTATGGCAGGTAAGGCAACGTACTACGACATCCTGGGCGTAAAGCGCAGCGCCTCCCAGGATGAGATCAAGGCCGCGTTCCACAAGCTCGCGGCCCAGCATCACCCCGATCGCGGCGGCGATGAGACCAAGTTCAAGGAGGTCTCTGAGGCGTACAACACGCTGTCCGACGAGAAGAAGCGCAAGGAATACGACCAGCTCCTCATGTTCGGCGGCATCCCTGGCGCCGGAGGCCCCGGTCACGGCTACAGCTACTCCACCAACGTGGGCGGCCCCGACTGGGCTCAGATGTTCAACAACATGAGCAGCGGCAACGGTGCCTTCGGCGGCTTCGATTTCTCGCAGTTCTTCACCGGCGCGGTGGGCGGCGGCGCACGTGCGCAGCGCTCGACGCGCGGACAAGACCTCACGTTGTCGGTTGATGTTTCGGCCGAGGAAGCCTTCACGGGCACCACGCGCAAGGTCACCTATCGCATCCCGTCCACGGGCGAGGAGCAAACCATCACGGTCAAGGTGCCCGCCGGTGCCGTCGATGGCGGCAAGCTGCGCTATAAGGGGCGCGGAGAGTACAGCACGAGCGGCGGCTCCCGAGGCGATCTCGTGGTGACCACGCGCGTTGCGGAGGATCCCCTGTTCAAGCGCGACGGCGCCGACGTGCGTATGGAGCTGCCCATCAGCGTATACGAGGCTGCGCTGGGCGCCCAGATCGACGTGCCCACGCCCGAGCACAAGACGGTGCGGCTCAAGGTGCCTGCCGGCACGCAGGACGGCAAGACCTTCCGATTCAAAGACCTCGGCGCACCCAACGTCAAGCGCAAGGGCGCACGCGGCGCCCTCTACGTCACCGTGCGCGTGAAGGTCCCCACGCGCCTCTCGGCAAAGGAGCGCGAGCAGCTGCAGGCGCTGTCCGATGCCGACAAGCGCACCTATAGAGAGGACGTGGAACGCCATGGCGCGTGAACACGCGAGCGATAAGGACAAGCCGCTCTATATGATCAGCGTTGCCGCCGACCTCACGGGCATGCACCCGCAAACCCTGCGCGTCTACGAGCAGAAGGGCCTCGTGACCCCCGGTCGCAGCCGAGGCAACACCCGTCTCTACAGCCAGGCTGACATCGAGCGCCTCAACCTCATCAACAAACTCACCGACGAGGGCATCAACCTCGCCGGCGTGGTGCGCATCCTCGACATGCGCGAGCGCCAGCTCGAAAAGGATGAGAAGATCGACGAGCTCACCCACCGTGTGCGCGAGCTCGAGAACGAGGTGCACGAGTTCAAGATGCAGCAGCGCATCACGGCGCTCGCCCGCTACGAGGGGCAGAGCGCCGAGGCCGTCATGCGAGGGCTTCTCGAGGGCAGGGACGACTAGCGGAATCAGCCTGCTTAGACGGCCTTCCCGCCGGCGATGCCCTCGCGAAGGACGATCATGGCGTTCACGTGCACGGAATAGGCGAGCAGGATCACGGCGCTCTCGAAAAGGTCCTCCAAGCCTCCTGTTGCCGGCTCTCCCTGGGTGTTGAAGAAACGCAGCGCAGTGTGCATCCGCGCAGACGGTTCGCCGGGCTTGTGGGAAACGAGGCCGCGGAGCGTCTCTTCGAAGAGTTCGATCATAGCGTCGTACGCTCGCGCGCTATCGACGTCTGCCTCCTCCGCAAGGGTGAGCAGCACGCGGATCTGCTCGATGGAGAGCACCTGTTTGAACGCGCACACGAAGAGCAGCGTCGCAAGGTGGCGCCGCGCGTAGCGCTTCCGCACGGGTGCCGGGACGATGCGCTGCTTCACATAGTTGTTCACCATCGCCCCCGTCACGACGCGCTCGCCGGGGGCGTACATGAACGCAAGCTCGGATGACACGATCGAGAGCACCTGATCGAGGTAGAGCTCGATGCGCGGCATCTCGGAGATGCGCGAGATGTGCAGGGCGCTCACCCGCTCGGCATAGGCGGCGTAGCACGTCTCGTACTTGTTGCGCTGGTCTTGTTCCGCAGTATCATCGCGCGTCATGGCATCCTCCTCGCGTCCTGCCGTGTATCTCTGCATGAGTCCACTCCCATGATATGTTAAAAATGATAACCCAAATATCTAGTATTAAAAACTAGGTCATGCGGTTATAATATCCCTATATGCACATCAACACTGCAAGGGAAGGGACGGGCATGGGTTCACGGAGCATCGCCATCCTCACCGATACCGGCACCAACACCCCGAGGTCCTTCATCGCGGAGCATGATGTGCGCGAGGTCGCCCTGCGCATCAACCTCGCCGACGGGTCGAGCCTCCGTTCCGGAGCCGACATCTCATCCGAAGGCCTGACGGCCCTGCTCGCCACAGAAATCCCCACAACCTCCCTGCCCTCACCCGATGAGATGCTTCAAGCGCTGCAGCAGGCTCGCAACGACGGCTATGAGGGCGCCGTCTTCGTCACCATCGCCGCCGGGCTCTCTGCAACCAACCAGACGGCGCAGCTCGTGGCCGAGCGCATGGAGGGCTTCCCGGTGGCGGTGATCGACTCTCGGAACATCGGCATCGCGGCAGGCATGGTGACCATCGCGGCCGTTGAGATGGCCGATGCCGGCGCTCCCTTCAATGCGCTCGCCCGCGCGCTTGACGAGCTTTCGCGCGATACCCGCGTGTTCTTCTCGACGAAGACCCTCGAATACCTGCGCAAGGGAGGGCGCATCTCCGAAGCGGTGTACCGCCTGGGGTCGTTTCTCCGCATCAACCCCGTCATCACCTGCGATAAGGACGGGCGCTACACGGTTGCGCGCAAGGTGCGCGGCTGGGAGCGTTCGCTCGACGCGGAGGTGCTGCTTGCGCTCGACCATGCGCAGAAGCTCGATCGTCCGGTGCGGCTCGCCGTCTGCTGCAGCGCCGCACACGATCGCTTCGACGAACTCGAGGGCAAGCTCCGTGACGGCCTTGCGCAGCGCGGCGTCGAGGTGGCGGGAGATGTGCTGCGCTCAGGCGTATCTCCCGATCTGCTCGTGCACACCGGTCCCGATCTCGTGGGCGTGGGCATCCAGCCGCAGTGGGTGCGCTCCTGGTAGGTACCGGATGCCGGCGCCTGCCTCCAGCATGAGAATCTTATACAAACGCACTTAGATTTGTTTAGCGCCTCTATGCGATGGGCATAACTCCTTTTGATATACGGCAACGCCCCTCGGGCACAGAAGGAGTGGATTTCAATGAGAATCGATAAATGGGCCGTCACTGCTCAGGAGGCGCTCCAGGCGTCCATGGGCATTGCAGCCGATGCGCAGGCCGGCTCCATCGAGTCGATCCACCTGCTCAAGGCACTGCTCTCAGGCGGCGAGCGCAATATCAGCGCCATCATCGAGCGCGTGGGAGCCGACCCCAAGCTGCTCGAATCGCAGGTCGATGCCATAATCGCGGGTAAACCCAAGGTAAGCGGCTCCGTGGGCCTGACCGCTCCCGGCAGCGACTTCATGCGCGTGGGAGACGCCGCCGAGAAGCTCGCCTCCAAGCTGGGCGACTCCTACGTCACCTCCGAGCACCTGCTCTGCGCGCTCGCCGACGACAAGGGCGATGCGGGCAACGTGCTCCGCACGCTCGGCGTCACGGCGAAGCGCGTGGAGGAGGCCTACACCAACCTGCGCGGCGACGACCGCGTGACCAGCCAGGATGCCAAGCCGCAGTTCGAGGCCCTCGAACAGTACGGCCGCAATGTGACCGACCTCGCCCGCCAGGGCAAGCTCGACCCGGTTGTGGGGCGTGTGGAGGAGATCCGCCGCACCATCCAGGTGCTCAGCCGCCGCACCAAGAACAACCCCGTGCTCATCGGCGAGCCGGGTGTGGGCAAGACCGCCATCGTGGAGGGCCTCGCCCAGCGCATCGTCTCGGGCGACGTGCCCTCCACCATCCGCGACAAGGACATCGTGGAGCTCGACATGAGCGCGCTCGTGGCGGGCGCCAAGTACCGAGGCGAGTTCGAGGACCGTCTGAAGTCCGTCCTCAAGGAGGTCCAGAAGTCCGACGGCCAGGTGATCCTCTTCATCGACGAGCTGCACCTCATCGTGGGTGCCGGCGCCGCCGAGGGTTCCATGGACGCAGGCAACATCCTGAAGCCCGCGCTCGCACGCGGCGAGCTCCACGCCATCGGCGCCACCACGCTCGACGAGTACCGCAAGTACGTCGAGAAGGACGCCGCTCTCGCGCGGCGCTTCCAGACGGTCATGGTCTCCGAGCCCTCCGTGGAAGACACCATCTCCATCCTGCGCGGCCTCAAGGAGCGCTACGAGCAGCACCACCGCGTGCGCATCACCGATGCGGCGCTCGTCTCCGCTGCCGATCTCTCCAACCGCTACATCTCCGAACGCTTCCTGCCCGACAAGGCCATCGACCTCGTGGACGAGGCGGCGAGCCGCCTGCGCATGGAGCTCGACTCCATGCCCGCCGACATCGATGCGGTGGACCGCCAGCTCACGCAGATGCAGATCGAGGAGCAGGCCCTCATGAAGGAGGAGGACGCCTCGTCCAAGGAGCGCCTCGAAACGCTGCGCGCCGAGATCGCCGAGACGCGCGAGAAGCTCGACGGCATGAAGGCGGCCTGGGAGAACGAGCGGCACGCCATCGATCGCGTGCAGGACCTCAAGGCGAAGATCGAAGAGGCCAAGAGCGAGATGGAGCGCGTCACGCGCGACGGCAACCTCGCGCGCGCCTCCGAGCTGCGCTACTCCATCATCCCCAGCCTCGAGAAGGACTATGCCGACGCCGAGCAGGCGCTTGCGGCCAAGCAGGAGGATGGCGGCATCCTCAAGGAGGAGGTCACCACCGAGGAGATCGCCGCCGTGGTCTCCAGCTGGACGGGCGTGCCCGTCTCCAAGATGATGCAGGGCGAGATGGAGAAGCTCAAGCACCTCGAGGACGAGCTGCATAAACGCGTCGTAGGCCAGGACGAGGCGGTTACCGCCGTCGCCGCTGCCGTGCGCCGCAGCCGCGCGGGTCTGGCAGACCCCAACCGCCCGCTGGGCAGCTTCTTCTTCCTCGGCCCCACCGGCGTGGGCAAGACCGAGCTCGCCAAGGCGCTCGCCGAGTGCCTGTTCGATGACGAGAAATCCCTCGTGCGCATCGACATGAGCGAATACATGGAGAAGTTCTCCGTGCAGCGCCTCATCGGTGCACCTCCCGGATACGTAGGGTATGACGAGGGCGGCCAGCTCACCGAGGCCGTGCGTCGCAGGCCGTACTGCGTGATCCTGCTCGACGAGATGGAGAAGGCGCACCCCGACGTGTTCAACGTCCTGCTCCAGGTGCTCGACGACGGTCGCCTCACCGACGGCCAAGGCCGCGTGGTTTCGTTCAAGAACACGATCATCATCATGACGAGCAATGTGGGCAGCCAGTTCATGGCCGCAGCCACCGCGTCGGCGGTGCCCGAGGAAACGCAGCGGCAGGTTATGGACGCACTGCGCCAGGCGTTCAGGCCCGAATTCCTCAACCGCATCGATGACGTGGTGACCTTCCACGCGCTGGGGCTGGGCGACATCGAGGGCATCGTCGAGATCCAGCTCAGGGACGTGCGTGCACGTCTCGCACGGGAGCGCATCACGCTCGAGCTCACGCCCGCAGCCGTGCAGTCGCTCGCCTTCGACGGCCTCGACCCGGTGTACGGCGCGCGTCCCTTGAAGCGCCTCATCCAGCGTCAGGTGGTCGATAACGTCGCCAACCTCATCATCGACGGTGCCGTGCGCGAGGGCGACACGGTGCGCGTGGACGTGGGCGCCGACGATCGTCTGTTCGCGGCGCGCCTCGAGCGGGCGGGGGAGTAGCGATGGCGGACAAACGGCCGAGACGTGCAGGAGATGCAGCCGGCGAGGTGCATCGCGAGCAGCCCGAATTCGAGCGTGCCGCAAATGAGGACGATGACGGATACGATCCCTATTCGGATCGCAGGCCCGCGCGCGAGCCGCTCTTCGAGCGCGATCCGTGGGATTAGCCGAACTGCCCCTGCAGATACATGACGACGAAGTAGGCGGCGATAGCCACAGCCGCCAGCACGAAGACGACGGCGATGAGGGCGCCTGCGTTATGCAGGCGCTCCTTGCGCCTGAATATGTCACGACGGCCCTTGGGAATCTCGAGGTACTGGCCATAATGCAGGTCGCGGCGCAGCTGGTTCATGCCGGAGCGCGAGCGCCGGTAGCTGCTGTCGGCGAGGCCTGCGCCCGCATACTCGGAATCGCTCACGTAGACGGCATCCACCGAGCCGGTCTCCGACATGTCGTTGATGGGCTCCTGCGTTTTGCGCGGCCGAGCCGGGCGCTCGAACACGGCAGGCTCGGAAGCTGCGGGAACAGCCTGGTCCGGAAGCTCTTCGGGTTCTTCCAGATCGAAATCGTCCAAAAGGTCTTCGTTCTTGTCGTGTGCCACGTGTGCCTCCAAGCGCGAGCGCGCATGCTGGCGAATAAGCTCTTTCCATGATACCGCAGACGGCTGCAACGTGCTGCACCCCATCGCATCCACACGACCGAACGGCATAGAGCGTATAAATCTTATATAGAAAGACTTAGATATTCTAAGTTTTAGCGTTTAGGATGCAGCATGCGGGGAACAACATAGATATACACACAGGACGTCCTTAACGCCCGCGAGCAAAAGGAGTGATCATCATGGCAATTACCCGTTACAACGCCTACGACCGTTCGTTCATCCGTCCCTTCGAGATGCTCGACGAGATCTTCTCGTCCCTGCCCATCAACACGCTGGCCAGCGTGTCGGGCGGAACGTTCAAGATGAACGTCGAAGACACCGGCGCCAGCTACGCCGTGACCGCGGAGCTTCCCGGCGTTACCCGCGATCAGATCGATGTGGAGCTTAACGAGGGCAACCTCACCATTTCCGTGAACAAGCAGGAAAGCGATGAGCAGAAAGGCAAGAACTACGTGCTCAAGGAGACGAGCTCGTGGACGGCCATGCGTAGCGTCTACCTTAAGGACGCGTCCCTCGCCGACCTGTCCGCCAAACTCGAGGATGGCGTGCTCACCATCAACATCCCCAAGGCCGAGGAGAAGCTCAACGTCACCAAGATCGAGATCGAGTAACGTTTGTCGCACTGCCCTACGTATTGAGCCGCAGGTCGAATCGACCTGCGGCTCTTTGCATGCCGGCACCCGGAACCGGATGCTACTCCCTGATGGAGAGCTCCTTCTTGAGCTGCCTGATGCGCCGGCGGTACGGCCCGCCGAGGCGGACGTACTCGATCACGGCGGCGACGGCGAGGGCGATCCCCATGGCGAGGCAGATCCCCTTCGCCAGGTCGGAGGCGCCCTCCCCCGAGAAGAGCCCCGTGAAGGCGTCGGCGATCAGGAGCAGCGCGAGGGGGATCTGCGTCACGAGCACGGCGGTCCAGACGGCGCCCCCCCTCCTGGCCTGGTCGAGGCGCGACGCGAGGTCGCTGTGGAGCTCGAGGGGCCTCCCGCCGTTGCGCTTGCGCAGGTAGGCGCGCCCCGCGTAGACCGCCACGGTCTCGATGCCCGCGTCCTCGAGGAACGAGAGGTAGGCCTCCGCCTCCTTCCGGTCTCGCGCGACGACCTCCACCGCGTAGCTCCACGCGCCGGGCTCGTCCTCGGCGAACGTGTAGGACCCCCCGCTGTAGGCGACGAGGGCCCTGCCCTCCGCGCTCATCCGGTCGAGCCACTTCTGCTCGGCGTCGAAGTCGGCGAACGCCCTCCTGATGGTCGTGCTCGTGCTCATCTCAGTCTCCTTTCGCGACGGCCTCGGCGTCGGCGATCAGGCGCGAGAGCCTGCCCACCTCGTCCGAGAAGGCGCGCCTGCCCCGCTCGGTGATGACGTACTCCTTCCTGCGCCCCGAGGGGCCCCCGCCGGGCGCGCGGATCCAGCCCTTCTCGGCGAGCGCGGCCAGCGCGCCGTAGAGCGTGCCCGCGCCGATGGCGACGCGCCCGCCCGTGAGCTCCTGCACGTGCTGCATGATCGCGTAGCCGTGCATGGGCTCGTGCAGGGAGAGCAGGATGTAGAAGGTCGGCTCGCTCAGCGCGCCGGGGTCGTCGTGCCTGCCCATGCCGTCTCCTTTCCATTTCAGATGCCGATATACCGTATGACGTTATAACGCTGTACATAATATATCGTCG
>Ga0079305_1000927_pt1 | contig 47868 bp, 35 predicted proteins | sample LMS_cellobiose_e_FD_79183 | JGI IMG/M metagenome (GOLD analysis project Ga0079305, IMG submission 79183) | Rumen-fistulated moose microbial communities from Alaska, USA - LMS_cellobiose_enrichment | ecosystem: Host-associated > Mammals > Digestive system > Stomach > Rumen fluid ...
AAGACTCTCATCGTTGGTACGCTCCTGCCGACAAGTATTTGTCCCTATCACTTTTTTCTTTTAAGTGATAGGGACATACTTATACCGGCAGTCCGTAATACGCTGCGAGCCTTATTCTGGCTACGTATATGCTTTACACCAGTTTTTGAAGTTAGTTACGCACTGGGCGTGGGGAGCTTATGACTTGACAAATCTGTAATCTAATTTCATAATATATAAAGTATGATTTATAGAAAATTTGAAAAACAGATCAAAACCGCATTAAAATTTTTCCCTTGTGTCACCCTTACTGGAGCCAGGCAGACTGGTAAGACTACGCTTCTTAGAAACCTCCTGCCAGATTATAATTATGTGACACTTGATCTGCCCAGTATAGCAGCTATGGCAGATGAGACGCCGGAGCTGTTTTTTTCGCGGTATAAAGCTCCACTTATTATTGACGAGGTTCAGTATGCACCTGAAATGTTCAGGTACCTCAAGGAAATGATAGACAGAAGCCGCCATAACATGGGGAAGTATGTGCTTACAGGAAGCCAGAAGTTTGAGCTCATGAAAAATCTTTCGGAAAGTCTTGCCGGCCGTACTGCTGTCCTGGAACTTGAGGGGCTGGATTGGGAAGAATATAAAAACGCTCCATGCTTTTCTGACCAGAACCCAGCAGATTTTGACACATTTGTAGGACGTGGAGGATTTCCCGAAGTTACGCGGGAGCCTGACATTCCCCTGGATATGTTTTTCTCAAGTTACCTTGCAACGTATCTTGAACGGGATGTACGCAAGCTTGTCAATGTAATGAATCTCCGCTCATTTGAGAGGTTTATACGTCTGCTTGCAGTACGGAATGCTCAGCAGCTGGATATGGCAGACCTGGCCAACAACCTGGGTATAAGCTCCAATACAGTAAGCTCCTGGGTAAGTGTGCTTGAGACCAGTGGACAGATTACACTTCTGGAGCCGTGGTTCGGAAATCTGGGGAAAAGGATTGTAAAAACTCCTAAAGTCTACTTTAATGATACAGGACTTCTATGTTGGCTTCTCGGAATAGATGCAGAAAGATGGAAAAGTTCTCCTTTTGCAGGAAATATCTTTGAGACTGCAGTATTTGCCCAGCTTCGTAAAATAAATAAATATTCTGGAAATAGAAAACAGATTTATTATTACCGTGATGTATCTCAGACCGAAGTTGATTTTATGGTGACAGGCGGTGGATGTACTTTGATAGAGGCTAAACTTACCGAGCATGCTGGACAGGAAGATACCACCGGAATAAGGAAACTGTTCAATCAGCTTTCAAAGCAGGCTGCCATCCCGGCAGAGCTTAATCCTCTTTCTGCAATTATTGTATGCAATACCAAGGGACAGTATACCATACCTGTGAGCTCGGGAGAAAACCAGCTTAAGGTTAAAGTGAAAAATATAGTTGATGCAGTAATTTAGATCATGCTGCAGAGCTCAATGCTTCGGATAGGCACTCCCTCTTTGAAAATTCTATTAAGGCATGGAGCGAGAAAGAAGCCTTATTTGATGGCCATAAAATGCATCCTAATATTTCTGGATACCATCATTATGTAAATAAATTCTCTACGCAGGATGGTGAGTACTATATTAGGTTTACAGTTAGAGAATCACTTGCAACGAAAGGGATAAGTGAGAATGAGTTATTAAATAATGTTCATGGTGCTGTGATATCAGATGTATCAATTTATAAAAATTAAAATGACTGATGAATATCGGTGAGTATCTTATCGCAGAAAGAATCTGCAAAAGCATGGAAGGCCTGTCGGTCTTTTTCTATTAAAGTTCGGATGTTCCTGAATCTGTTCTGTGGAGTCTTCCTTTCATAATCTTCTGGAATAAATAGCTGATAAGTTTCTATATGGAGAGATTTTGAGATTTTTTCCAGGGTTTTATCGCTGATCCATGTTTTCCCACATTCTATATTGGCAACATAGGTGGTGGAAATGTCGGCTTTTTCTGCCAGCTTGTCCTGGGTCATATTGCTCAGTTTGCGGTATTTCCTGACATTTGCCGCAACAATATGTCTTATAGAAAAATCTCCTTCCATAATTATAGTATATGATAAAAGTTTAGGATAAAGAATGAACTTGTATCATATTTAAAACTATGATATTATCATATAAAATTTATAAAATATCAGTTCATAAGGATTCTTTTTATGAAAAAGTTCGCCATTATATTCACTATCTCACTTATTCTGACCGCTGTATTGTTCTCCTGTGGCGGTGGCGGCGGTGGAGCTGATAATGCAATAAAAGAGGTATTCACCATAAGCTATAATGCTAACGGGGCAGAGTATGGGGTGGCACCTGCTAAGCAGAGTGGCGATGAGGATTCACCTCAGGCGGTACAGGCAAACACAGGTAACCTTTCTAAGAGCGGATATCTATTCGACGGCTGGAACACAGCTGCAGACGGTTCCGGCACAAACTATGCCCCAGGCTCTTCCTATAAAGGGAAGAATGTTACCCTCTATGCCAAGTGGGCAGCAATATTCAATGTCCAGGTGATTAATCCGGGTTCCCCGGCTCCAGCATTGGATGGTGTACAGAGAGCACCAGGTGAGGCGTATATTAAAATACTTAGCCTCACCGCAAAGGGAAGAACACTTTCCAATATCACCATTCCTTTTATGATTGATGGATATTTGGTTAGATTTATTGGAAGCGGAGCATTCCAAAACTGCGATTTTATCACTGAATTGACAATTTCAGACGCGGTAACAAATATTGAGAATAATGCATTTAGTGGATGTACAGGTCTCTCTGCATTGACTATCCCTAGCAGTGTCACCTCAATAGGTGACGGAGCATTATCAGGCTGTGCAGGTTTGAACAGCCTGATAATGCTAACAGCCACCCCACCGGCTATGGGAACAGGGGCGTTTGAGGGATGTACTGCAACAGTAAGTGTCCCTGTTGATGGTCTTGATGCATATAAGGCGGCAGAGGGATGGAATACTTATTCTTCAAGCATAGCTGGATACAGTACATATGCTTATACTGTATGGTTTGAGGATTTCGGAGCAACAACTCCAACTAATCCTTCAAGTAAGGAAATTGTGCCACCGGCAGTTACAATTGGGCAACTTCCGGCACCTCCAGTCAAAACTGGTTATAACTTTGGCAGATGGTACAAACAACCAGATGGCGCTGGCGGAGAGTTCACAGCAAGTACTGTGGTTACAGAGAATATTACAGTCTATGCAAAATGGGATGAATACAGTTATACAGTAAGCTTTGACGGACAGGGAGCAACAACTCCTGCAAGTCCAACCAGCAAGACAGTAGCATCGCCAAACACAACAGTCGGTTCTCTGCCGACAGAACCATCCAAAGATGGCTTCTATTTCGGAGGATGGAATACAAAGACAGATGGAACAGGAATCGTATTCAACGGTAATACCACAGTGACATCTGATATCACTGTATATGCAGTTTGGTTGAATAATCCTACATTTACCGTTACATTTGATGGTCAGGGTGCAACAACAGCAGCCAATCCATCAAGCAAGCAGGTTGTTTCACCTGCTACCACAGTAGGAGAACTCCCTGCGCCACCACTTAAGACAGGTTATATTTTTGGTGGATGGTACAATCAGCCGGAAGGAGCTGGCGGAGAATTCACAGCAAGCACAGTAGTAACAAAGAATACCACAGTATATGCAAAATGGAATAATTACAGATATACCGTTACATTTAATGGTCAGGGTGCAGATTCTGAACCTTCGCCATCTAGTGTGACAGTAGAATCGCCGAATACTACTATAAATTCACTTCCTGGTGAACTGACCAAGGCTGGTTTCTATTTCGGAGGATGGAATACTAAATCCGATGGAACCGGAACAGCATTCAATGCTGAAACGCCAGTGACTGGGGATATCACAGTCTATGCTATATGGTTGAACAATCCTACATATACAGTAACATTTGATGGACAGGGGGCAACCACAGCAGCAAATCCATCAAGTAAGCAGGTTATTTCACCTGCTACAACGGTAGGCTCGCTTCCAACACCTCCACTTAAGACAGGTTATTTATTCGGAGGATGGTATAATCAGCCAGGAGGAGCTGGTGGGGAATTCACAGCAAGTACTGTTGTAACTGAAAATACCACAGTATACGCAAAATGGAATAATTATAATTACACAGTAACATTTGACGGGCAGGGGGCTACAACAGCAGCCAATCCAACCAGTAAGCCAGTTGCTTCACCAGCTACAACAGTCGGTTCACTTCCGACACCTCCAAAAAAGACTGGATATGCCTTCGGAGGATGGTATAATCAGCCGGGAGGAGCTGGAGAAGAGTTCACAGCAAGCACTGTCGTAACTGGCAATACCACGGCCTATGCAAAATGGAACTCTTATAATTACACAGTGACATTTGATGGGCAGGGAGCAACAACAGCCGCAGATCCAACCAGCAAATCAGTTGCTTCCCCAAATACAACTATCAATGCACTTCCAACACCTCCAGAAAAAGATGGTTTCATCTTTGATGGATGGTATACACAGCCAGGCGGAGCGGGAAATCAGTTTACAAATGAAACTGTTGTTGAAGGTAATATTACAGTATATGCAAAATGGATAGCTATATTTACTTATAATATTGGAAATACAATAACTATAACTGGTCTTACCGCAGAAGGCAGTCAATTATCTTATATTGCTATTCCAACTACATTGGATGGAAAGGCTGTAAGTGACATAGGAGGAAGTGCATTCTATGACTGTACTGGGCTTACTGACATAACAATACCGACCGGCGTGGCTTCCATTGGGCAATATGCATTCAATGGGTGTACCGGGCTTACTAGTATAACAATACCAACTAGTGTGACTTCCATAGGAAACAATGCATTTAACAGTTGCACAAATCTTTCTACAGTTAATTTTAATGCCACTAATTGTACTACAATGGGTAGCAGTGGGTTACCTGTTTTTTCAAGATGCAGTAAATTATCGACAGTAAACATTGGAGATAATGTCAAGAAAATACCATCTTGTGCATTCTATGACTGTACTGGTCTTGCTCGCATAAACATACAAAACAACGTGACTTCCATAGGTCAGAGTGCATTTTCTGGGTGCTCCAATCTTACCGGTATTACAATACCAACTGGTATTACTTCTATAGAGCAAAGCGTTTTCTATGGTTGTATTAGGCTTACCAACATAACAATACCGACCGGCGTGACTTCCATAGGAGAAAGTGCATTCTGTGGTTGTACTGGGCTTACTAGTATAACAATACCAACTAGTGTGACTTCCATAGGAAACAATGCATTTAAAAACTGTACGAAGATTAATACCGTTAATTTTAATGCAACTAATTGTTCTTCTATGGGTAACACAAGCAATCCCGCTTTTTCAGGATGTAGTATATCAACTGTGAATATTGGAGTTAATGTCAAAAAAATACCATCTTGTGCATTTTATGGATGTACTGGCCTTGCTAGCATAACCATACCAGAAAGTGTTATTTCCATAGGAGGAAGTGCATTCTATGGATGTACTAAGTTTACTAGTATAACCATACCAGATAATGTGACTTCGATAGGAAGTAATGCATTTTATGGATGTAGTGGTCTTACAAGTGCAACATTAGGGGACAGCATTACTAGTATCGGAACTAATGCATTCCGAAATTGCAGTAATCTGACAACTGTTAATTTCAATGCAGAGAATTGCACAAATATGGGTAATAATAGTAACCCGGTTTTCGATAGATGTAGTAAATTATCAACATTAAATATTGGAAATAATGTTATAAATATTCCACCTTACGCTTTTTATGGTTGTACCAGCCTTACTAGCATAACCATACCAGGTCATGTGACTAACATAGGAATTTGTGCATTCTATGGATGTACTGGTATTACTAACATATCCCTATCGAACAGTGTGACTTCAATAGAACAAAGTGCATTCTATGGTTGTACTGGCTTTACAGATATTACTATACCAAGTAGTGTGGTCTCCATCGGTGATTATGCATTTAATCGATGCTCTAGTCTTACAAATATAACGATACCAGATAGTGTTACTAGCGTTGGAGAAAAACTTTTCGACGGTTGTACCAATCTTAAAAGTATAACTATACCACAGGCTGTTGTAGATAATTCAAATGCTTTATTATTTTTATCATATCAAAATGCCGATATGGGAACAAATGTATCAGTAACTTTATCTAATAATGTAACATCTATAGGGGCTAAGGCTTTCTTCGAATACCACGGTTTGGTTAATGTTACAATCCCAGAAAGTGTAATTAGTATTGGAGCCGGAGCATTCTACAGAACTAATCTAAGAAACATAACAATTCCTAGTGGTGTTACGAAAATAAATGCAAGCACATTCTGGGAATGTTCTCCTCTAACTGAAGTAACTTTTAAGGGAACTATACCTCCAACATATGATCTTACCTCTTATAATAATCACCAAGATCTTGGTAAGTATCCATTTGAAAATTGTTCAAATCTAATAACCATTAAAGTTCCTGCAGAGTCAGTAGAAGCTTATAAGACTGCTTCATATTGGGACCACTATGCAGCCTTGATTGTAGCAGATGAGTGATGAGATGGCTAAGTTAAGAAAAATAAACAACTTGTTGATTCTTGGCGCAGGCACTGATAAAAGCAAAGGGCTTGATATACCGCTTGCCCAAGAATTAATTAAAGGAATAAGAGATTTTTTATCTGATGCCCCCCAAGGTTTAAAAATAGATAAGTTATTAAGAAGCTTCTTAAAAGATTTAAAATTTTCTTATAACAATTTGTCAAAGGAGGCAGTTGATCAGCTGTTAACAACATATGAAACAAAAAAGGGATGGCTTCTAGAAATAATCAATAAGGAATCTAATATACAGCAGGAAAGAGATTATTTAAACCTTGTTAAGTATTTTTTAGAACAAGAATCTTTAAATTTAGATATAGAAGAAAAAATACGTTTAAAAAGTGAAGAGATAATCAAAGAAAAAAGTAATAGAAAAACAGTTAACTTAAAAAGTTTAAAAACTACCAGTCTTTTCAGAAGATTAATGGAACGATTGTTTGAAATTGCGATTTATAATCCTGATTATAAGATTTTAAACGAGATATACAATGGTTGCATCGATTTTGAAATGTTGCTCTTAAAATATTTTATTGGCTTTTATAATGGAACTAAAATTAATATAAAAAAATATCTTTATGTCAGCTGGACTCTTTGGGCATTTTTCTGTTGGAAAGAAAAGAAAATTCTTGCTTCTCCGCAATTGCCATTTTATGATACGATAAAAAAAGCTGATGGTGTGATTACCCTTAATTACCCTTCTTTTGCAATGCGCATATCGAAAAACCATATTTATTTTCATGGAGAATTAAAAAAATATATAAACTTGAATAATCGGATGATTGAAACAATTAAACAGAAGGATTATGAGTTAAATGATTTTTTAAAAAATACTATACTTAAAATAATTGATTTTTCCAAAAACAGTTACATTATACCATCAATAATACCACCTTTTAAAATGAAGCCTGTTTTATCTAAAGAATTTATTGACATTTGGCATAATGCTTCAAAAATGATAGAAGATGCTGAAACCCTTATAATTGTTGGTTATTCTTTTAATCCTGTTGATGACCATTTTAATGATATTATTCGAAAGGATAAAAATATAAAGGAGAAAAAAATATTTATTATAAATCCTGATTCCAAAACTATTCTTTCAAGGTCAAGCGAGATTTTTGGATATGAAGAAAAAGATTTTATACTAAGTGATTTAAATGGTAAAATATCATATACAAAGAATAATTTAACAATAATTAAAGCTGGGGCTACCGACATAAATATTGATAACTTATTTGAAATGGCAACAATATCACCTCCCAAGCAAAAGAATAGTTTTGAAGAAATAAAACCATAGTAATTTATCCTTTCCCTCGTTTTTAATTCGAAAAGCTGAAAGGGGTTGCAGAATTAATAGGCAAAGAAAAAGCCATCCCTGGCGGTATTGCGTCCCGAAGGGAGCGCACCTTACCGAGCAGGGGTGGCTTATTTCTTGCCTAGTAGCTACTATTAAGCGTTTTTTGCTTTTTGAAGGTCTTTAGGCACGAAGCATGGTAATTGGAACTACATGAATGCCTTCTTCGGTAGTATATGCATTTCCTGTGGCAGTAATAATCATAAGGAAAGATGGTGGATTATGATTGCTGCCAAGAATTTTTTTCCGCAAAGCCAATAGGGTTTTGCTTCCTTCTGCAACCAGATTCTCTCCACCAAGCTTTATTTCAATCAAGGCATATTAGCCATTATTAAGTCTGAGTACTGCGTCACATTCAAGACCGTTTCCATCTCTATAATGATGTATAATACCTTGAGATGGCTGGGCGTAAACAGACAGTTCCTTTATGGCAAAATCTTCAAAGAATAAGCCGAAAGTCTCCGGGTCGTTTATAAGGTCGTCGGGGTCAAGATTCCTGTCGTCGTGTTCGTTCACATCTGACATCAATGTTTTCCGTTTTGCCTCTGTTGAGATATGCCGCGCAATCCTATTATAAAGGCTTTGTCAAGAATTTTCCCTAGTTTTCAGTCAATATTTTCCCCTAGTTCTCATTGATTATTTTCCCCCAGTTTTCAGTCAGCAAGATTTGTCAACAACCATTTCCAGACAGGAATGACGTTTATCGATACTCCATCCAGATCAATAGTTTTTTCTTCTTCGTATGTGATTATTGCAGCCTTTTTCATCTCTTTCACTGATTTAAAGCCGTTCTTTATAGCTTTTATTTCTCTTTCATACGCTGTGCCTTTGAGCGAATAAGCGACCTGGATAGCTGTTCCTGTTTCTGGAATAAAGAAATCTATATCTGTATCAGATGATTTCAGGTAATAAACATCCTCATACCGATTATGCAGTTTTATTGCTACTATGTTTTCCAGAAGTCTAGAATCTTCATCAGTCAGGAAAAGATTCAAGAGTCCGTTATCATTGTAGTAGTACTTAGGAATGGTTTCTCTGTCAACAATTTTTGAGAAATAATTGCGGATTGCAAATATCAGGTAAGATTCCTGAGCATATCTCATATAATCAATCACTGTATCCTTGCTGATGTCTATTCCGATTGTCTTGAGGATATTATGAATCTTTGAATAAGATAAAGGATCTTTGACAGCTTCAGCAATCTTTTTCATCATTATTCTAAGACCGCTGATATTGCGTATTCCATGACGACCTGCAATATCTCCAAGAAGCACTTTCTGATATATGCTTGCAACATACCCACGCTTGTCAGTCAATCCAATGGATTCTGGGAATCCTCCATAATAGAAGTAGTCGCTGAATAAACGTCTGATTATCCCTTTCCCTCTTGTGCTGGAAATAGATGCAGAACTGAAATCGACATTATTCGCTGTCAAAAACTCCCTGAAATTGTAGGGGGTGATATATTGGGTAAGGTATCGTCCTCCAAGTTTTTTTTCTATTTCGCTTGAAAGCATTTTTGCATTGCTTCCTGTGATAAATACATGATGCTTTGCATCTGCCATTCTTCTGGCAAATCTTTCCCAGCCATCTATATTCTGCAGTTCATCCAGGAAGAACCATCCTTCCTTGTCGCTGAGCTCTGACTGGACAGCGATGATGTCATTGAAGTCTGATGTTTTAAAATCACTTAGACGTTCGTCCTCAAAATTTATATAGATAATCTGGTTCCAATCAACACCTGTTGCGACCAAGTCCTGAACAATCTTATAGAGCATGGTTGATTTGCCTGCACGACGTAATCCCACTAGAACATAGTCTGCTTTTATATCAAAGGAATATTCCCGTTCTACAATTTTAAATTTCCGTATTATCTCATGCTGGTCAAATATTATTTCTTTTAGAATGTCATGGTTCATAAACGCCCCAGTCTGTCGATTATATCAGACAAAAATTATATTATATTGTCGATTATATCAGACAACCATGCCGACGTCAAGGTTATCTCCTGCCTCCTGATTCAAAAGGTTGAAAACAGGTATGGAGATAACACCAGCCAGCTGAAGTGCCTGACAGACGCATTGGGCTCCTCCTTCTAACTCAAAAGGCTGAAAAGGATTTATAGAATTGATAGGCCCCAAAAAAGGCACCCCTGGCGGTGTTTCAGGCTTTGCCTGTTTACCGAGCAGGGGTGCCTTTTTTTGGCTATATAATGCCTTAAGCAGTTTTCTGCTTTTTGAAGGTCTTTATACTTTCAATCACCAGTATTATAGCCAGTATTGTCATAGCTGTCACAAAGATGAACTGGAACCAGTGTCCCCACATTGGGCCGGAAGCCTGGGCTGCACCTGTGAATATCCTGATTTTTGTAACAGCAATCCATATAAGCTGAGTCAGGGTTGCTGTCAGCATAAAGGCGGTAGGGATAAAGAACATCCTGTTGTTCTTCCCCTCATTGCCAAGCCAAGCGGCAATTGCCAGAAGAGCTATACCAGCCAGAAGCTGGTTTGCAGTACCGAACAGGCTCCATATCTGTGAGAGGCTTAATCCTCCAAGAATGCATCCTATAATTACCATCAGTAGTGTGCCGAACAGCGGGAATGCCAACACCTTGCGCACTCCAGTTGCGTTCCTGTATGAATACTCATTTTCCTTGAGAAAAAGTTCTGAGACCATGAAACGGCCTAATCGGGTTCCTGTGTCCAGGGATGTAAGGACAAATACAGATACAGCAAGTGTAAGAAGTGCATAGATCGGGTTGTTTGTCCCGGTAAGACCGAACAGTTTTGCAATGCCTGATGCAAAAGCCGCAGGGGGTGCTCCCTTGAATGCTCCATCTACAATAAAGGTCTTTGCAACCATACCTACAGCAATCAGAGAAATTACACCTAAAGCACTTTCAACCAGCATTGAGCCGTATCCGATAATACGTGCATTCTTCTCGTTATCAAGCTGTTTTGATGTAGTTCCAGTTGCAATAAGAGAATGGAATCCAGAGCAGGCACCGCATGCTACTGTAATGAACAAGGCAGGGAATATAGGCCCTATACTGGTGTGCCAGCTGATGAATGCCGGGAGCTCGAATTCTGCGCTTCCTGTGAATGCATTTGATACTATACCGACAATGGCAAGACCCATCATTCCGTACAGCAGGAAACTTGACAGGTAATCCCTAGGCTGCAGCAGAATCCATACAGGAGCAAGCGATGCTATTGTAATATAAATACCGATAGCGACAATCCATGCGGTGCGGCTCATTGCAAATCCGATATTAAGTCCAAATATAATTGCAAGTACAATTCCTATAAGGCATAGGGCTGTTGCAGCTGCTGTGCTCCAGTTGCGTCTGTTGGTCAGATATCCGTATCCAATAGCCAGTACTATGAAAAGCAGCGATATCATGGCAGTTGACTGGTTTCCTGTCGGGTTCAAGACAAATCCCACCCTGCCGTCAGTAGAGAGGAATGTACTTGCTACAACATTGATAAAGGAGGCAAGTACCAGAATAAGAACCATAAGGGCAAATATTATGAACAGTTTCTTGGAGGTCTGGCCCATTGATGACTGGATAATCTCTCCTACAGATTTTCCTTTGTTGCGGACAGAGGCAAACAGAGCACCGAAGTCCTGGAGCCCTCCGACAAATATGCCTCCTATTACACACCACAGGAATACAGGTACCCAGCCGAATACAGCCGCCTGTATAGGACCGTTGATAGGACCGGCTCCTGCTATTGAAGAGAAATGATGTCCCAGAAGCACTATTGGTTTAGCAGCCACATAATCCACTCCATCCGGCTCCTCTACAGCTGGAGTCTTCTTCTGTGGATTGATTCCCCACTGTTTTGCAAGCCATGCTCCATAGAATACATATCCTGCGAATAACAGTACAATTGTGACAATTATGATAAATAATGCTGTCATTTCTTCCCCTTTGTGCTCACAAGTTTCTTTAGGCTTCTGCCCAGTCTGTTGCAGGAAATCCTGCCAGACGAAACCTCGTAAGCCATTAGTCTGAGACTGCTCCAGCCCCAAAGGCTGAATCTGTAGGATTTGGAATACTTAATACAGCTGATCTGTCTTGACGCTGAATCTTCTATAGTGTCTGCTATGATGATGAGCGCAATATCAGAGCTCCGATGTCCTGGACAGGGATGAACCTTGGAAATCCCCTTATCCCAAGCTGCTTTTACCAGCAGTTCAAGCCTGTCCGTTGTAAGATTTTCCTCTTCTACAAAAAAAACATATTCATGGGAATCGATATCTGCAACACGGGCTGCCCGTATAAGAAGGTACTGCTCTGTGTGGGAATGGAACTCTGCCTCTGCGGCAAACGGTTCCTCTCCTGCCTTTACATCGTAGTACTGTTCAAAGGAATGCAGAACACGCTGCAGGATATCTTTTCTTTCCATATATTCCATATAATTTTTCTTATTTTAGAGTATAAATGTCAAGGAACTTTCCTGTAATATAACAATTTTTTCATAAATGTTTCCCTTGACAACAAAATCTTTTTGGGTGTAAAAGAAAAGACAGAAAAAACCTATTAAAGGCTACGAAGGGAACAAGTAGCTTCCATGGATACTGAACAGAGAGTTGCCGGGTGGTGAGAGGCGCGCAGTTACTGGAAGTGAATACATCCCGGAGCCGCGTATCGAAACTGCAAGGGAGTAGGTTACGACGGGTGTGCCCGTTACAGCGCAAGGGTATAACCACACGTTGTGTGACGTACCTGAAGAGATTGCCACTGTGAGGTGGCAGTGAATAGAGGTGGTACCGCGGAATTAATCCGCCCTCTTGATCGGGGGGCGTTTTTTTTTGCCTTGACGCTGACGCCCTCCTTAAGATGCAGACTTTGTATAAAGGAGGAAAAGTATGAATGCAAAAGTTGCAAGCGTCATTATGCTGCTGGTCTTCTTTGCTGTCATGATTGCCGTAGGCTTCATCACAAGAAAAAGAGCAGCTTCTGTGGATGGATTTGTTCTGGGAGGGCGTACCGCCGGCCCGTGGATTACGGCATTTGCCTTTGGTACCTCTTATTTCTCAGCAGTTATCTTTGTAGGATATGCAGGACAGTTCGGCTGGAACTTCGGTCTCTCCAGCACCTGGGCCGGATTGGGAAACGCCTTTATCGGCTCGCTCCTGGCGTGGAACATACTGGGACGCCGTACCCGTATAATGACCCAGCATATCGATGCCAAGACTATGCCAGACTTCTTCGGCAAACGGTTTGATTCTGTCCCCATGAAGGTGGTGGCATCAGTTATAGTCTTCATCTTCCTTATTCCATACACATCATCGCTGTACAATGGTCTTTCCAGCCTTTTCGGACTGGTATTCCACATGCCGTACTGGGTTGTAATTGCCATGATGGCAGCTCTTACCGGTATCTACGTAATCTTCGGTGGCTACATGGCTACAGCAATCAACGACTTTATCCAGGGAATAATCATGCTCTTTGGTATCTGTGCTGTAATCGGCTCTGTCCTTTCTGCCAACGGCGGTCTTCTGGCTGCTACTCAGAAGCTTTCTGCCATTGATGCACAGGGCTGGGCAGGTGGTGCATTCACATCATTCCTGGGACCAGATCCGCTGGCTCTGCTCTTTGTGGTGCTCCTGACATCGCTTGGAACCTGGGGACTGCCTCAGATGGTCAATAAATTCTACGCTATCAAAAGCGAGGATGATATCCAGAAAGGAACTATCATCTCCACCCTCTTCGCCATAATTGTGGCAGGTGGCTGTTACTTCCTGGGCGGATTCGGACGGCTCTACGCTGACAAGATTCTGTACCAGAAAAATGGAGTGACACCTCTGTTCGATACAATTGTACCTGCTATGCTGGCAACTCTGCCTGCTATGGTTATAGCTGTAGTTATCGTACTGGTGCTCTCTGCCTCTATGTCCACACTCTCTTCTCTGGTACTTACCTCCAGCTCCACATTCACTCTGGATGTGATTGAACCTCTGTCCAAAGAGAAAATGGGAGAAAAGAAAAAAGTTACTGTAATGAGGGCTTTCATTGTATTCTTCATTGTGGTTTCTGCATATATCGCCATTATCAAGGATTCTCATCCAGAGATCACATTCATTGCTCAGATGATGGGTGTCTCCTGGGGTGCTCTGGCCGGTTCCTTCCTGGCACCGTTCCTCTATGGCCTCTACTGGAAAGGAACTTCCCGGGCTGCCTGCTACGTCACATTTGTATGGGGATGCGGTCTTATGATAATCCAGATGTGGGTTTCGCTGGGCGGTGTTGACATCTCGGGTTGGGCTCCGCTGTGCCGCTACATGTTTGCTTCTTCTATACGCTCTGGAGTCCTGGCCATGGTTGGCGGTCTGGTTATTGTCCCTGTGGTCAGCCTGTTCACCAGGAAGCAGGACAGAGTGCAGCTGGATAAGCTTTTCTCCTGCTACGAAGAAAAGGTTACTGTCTCCAAGAAGGAGGCTTTGGATTAATTGCATCAGCCCCGAAATTTTCTGTTGTAAAACCGGGGCTGTTGTTATATACTTTTTCCGTTGCGGGAATGCAACGTTTTAATGTCTGATTCAAGGGGTGTTCTTATGAGTCGTATGGTTGGAACTGTTTCCAGAGGTCTTCGTGCTCCTATTATCCGCGAAGGTGACGACCTGGTGAAGATTGTCACAGATACTGTTCTGGAGGCTTCTAAGCAGGATGGTTTTGCTGTCCGCGACCGTGATGTTGTGGCTATGACCGAGGCTATTGTTGCCCGGGCACAGGGAAATTATGCTACCGTCAGTGATATTGCTGCCGATGTGAAGGCTAAGCTGGGTGGCGGTACTGTGGGAGTTGTGTTCCCTATCATGAGCCGTAACCGTTTTGCAATCTGTCTCCGGGGTATTGCCTCCGGTGCAAAGAAAGTTGTTGTTCAGCTTTCCTATCCTTCTGATGAGGTAGGAAACCATCTTATAGATGATGATCTGGTGGATGCAAAAGGTGTTGACCCATATACCGATGTCCTTTCCGAGGCTAAGTTCCGGGAGCTTTTCGGATACTCAAAGCATCAGTTCACTGGTGTCGATTATATTGAATATTACAAACAGCTGATTACCGAAAGCGGCGCCGAGGCAGAAGTTATCTTTGCCAACAATCCAAAGGCAATTCTCGATTATACCAAGAATGTGATTGCTGCAGATATCCATACCAGGGCCCGGACCAAGCGTATCCTTAAGGCTGCCGGTGCAGAGCGTGTATTAGGTCTGGACGAGATTATGAACGCTCCTGTGAATGGCAGTGGCTGCAACGAGAAGTATGGACTTCTTGGCTCCAACAAGGCTACCGAGGATAAGGTGAAGCTGTTCCCGCGCGCATGCCAGAGTCTGGTGGAAGATATCCAGAAGGCTCTGCTTAAGGCTACAGGCAAGAATGTGGAAGTCATGGTCTATGGCGACGGTGCATTCAAGGATCCTGTAGGAAAAATCTGGGAGCTGGCAGACCCTATCGTATCGCCTGCACACACATCAGGGCTTGCTGGAACTCCTAACGAGCTTAAGCTCAAATACCTGGCAGACAACGACTTTGCTTCTCTTGATGGCGATGCTCTTAAAGAGGCTATCAAAGAGGAAATCCGGAAAAAGGATGGCAACCTGGTGGGCAAGATGGTTTCTGAAGGAACCACTCCACGGCAGCTTACAGATTTGCTTGGTTCTCTGTGCGACCTTACCTCTGGTTCAGGCGACAAGGGAACTCCTATAGTTTATATCCAGGGTTATTTTGACAACTATACTACCGAGTAAGAAAGCTCAGCGTCTTGCCCTGCGCCTTATGGTTGCCCTTGACAGCGGGGAGGAGCGCCTCCCCCTGGATGGGGAAGGAAAGATGCTTGGCATCTTGGTCTGCGATGATGCAGATGGCAACAGGGTAGTACTCAAAGCTTTCTCAGGGCAGGTTGGCGGTCAGTGGGAGTTTCCCGGCTGGTGCGGACCTGCCTTTTCTGTTTCTGAATACTCTGCAGTACTGGCCGAGACAGACCGCAAGGTAAAGCAGCTTTCCCAGAAGGGGGATGAGAGCCGCACTGTATCGCTTGCAGCTATGCAGAAACTCTTTTCCCTATACCGCATTCATTGTATCGATGGCTCTGTAAAAACTTTTCCAGATATTTTCGGAGGTTCACTGCCCCCATCCGGCACTGGTGACTGTGCGGCAATCAAACTTTTAAACTGTGCTTTTAAGAACCATCTTAAGCCTTTAAGCATGGCAGAGTTCTACTACGGTGGTCAGAATAGGTCTGGAACCAGACAGAACTGCCAGTTCTATCCTCCCTGCGAGGAAAAATGCAGACCTCTGCTTAATGCTATGCTGGGGCTTGATATCCTGTATATGGATCAGGAAATCGTGGTTGTAAACAAGCCGGAGGGGCTTCTGTCAGTACCAGGCAGAGGTGCAGATAAACAGGACTGCGTGGTAAGCCGGGTCAGGCGTCTATACCCTGACTGCATAGAAAACCCTGCTGTCCACCGGCTGGACATGGATACTTCCGGCATCCTGGTTCTGGCACTTACCAAAGAGAGCCAGCGGTTCCTATCTATGGAGTTCGAGAGCCGCCGTGTCCATAAAAAGTATACAGCACTTTTGGATGGCATTCTCCGCAGTTCTGGAGGAATATTGGCTCTTCCATTCCGCCTGGATCCAGACAACCGCCCATATCAGGTCTACGATCCGGTGCAGGGGAGGTTGTGCATCACCTTATGGAAAAGGCTTTCTGTCTACGATGGCAGAACTTTGGTAGAGTTTGTTCCCCGCACCGGCCGGACTCATCAGCTCAGGGTCTCTTCTGCAAGTCCTAAAGGCCTGGGGGTGCCGATAGTAGGCGACAGGCTCTACGGTACAAGAAAAGAGGGACAGCGCCTTATGCTCCATGCAGGATACATAAGTTTTACCCATCCGTGGTCAAAAGAGAAAATAGAATTTAAAGTAGATGCACCCTTTTAGATCTTATCTATAAGGATGGAACATTTGCCTGAAGGAATCGGCAGCCGCTTCTTCTGTCCCCCCAGGATATTGATGGTAAAGTAGTAGAGTTTCTCCGACTCCATCCGTACTTCCCAGCCCCGTCCGCTCTTGTTCACCAGGATTGTGATCATGTTCCGCTTAAGGGAAAGATCCTGTATTCCCATAATCTCCAAGAGCGGTATGATCCAGTCCACAGTTTTCCGCGGCAAGCTTATGTCCAGTCCTATCACATTCTCTATCATCAGGGTGATGGTGCTGAGTGCGGCATAGGTCAGGAAATGCTTTCTGGGGAAATTCTTCTTGCCATCCCACTTGGATGGGACACCTGCTATAGGCGAATAGGCTTCGTAGATATCTCCAGGCTTGTTGCCGTCTGGATTCAGTGTATCCAGGATAAAGTAGAGATGCCGTATGGCACATTCCCGGGCAAACTCGTGCCGTTCATATTTCTCAAGCCCTTTTATCACCATGAATGTCAGATGAGGATATACAGAGCCGCAGAATCCTTTGCCGTTCTGGTTGTATGCCTTTGAGTCAGTAGCCAGGGATGGGAATGGATTTTCGGTGTTGAAAGGACCATCCATAAGCTTCTGCACCATGGCTTCGGCCTTGTCCTCGCTCGGTATCTGGGCCAGCATTGTCCAATATGAGGCCAGTGTCTTTACTTTTACTTTTGCCTCGCTCCGGTTCAGGTCATAGTAGAACTGATCCTCATCATCCCACATAAGGGCATCGATCCGGGTCTTGAGAGAATAATATTTTTTCTTATATTTAAAGCTGATTTCCTTATCGTTTAAAATATCGCCGATAGCTGACATATAGTAGGCATTAAGTGCCATCTGCGCATTGAAATCGATTAAATATGCAGCTTTATCCCTGGGGGAATTATCCATCTGAGCTACTGCCAGAGGTGTCTTGAACAGCCCGTTCTTCTGCTGGAACTTGGCTTCAATCCACTCATAATACCGCTCAAGGACTGGAATCACTTCTTTAAGCCGCTTCTTCAGACCTACTTTGTGATAAATATTGAACTCAGCCCAGGAAAACAACGGAGGAAGCAGACACTCCGGGTTGTCCCGGGTAAAGACCGGTGTTCCATCTGCCTCGTTATAGACACCTCTGATTGCACCTGAATCTTCCTGTTTGTTATAAAAGTTGTCCAAAGCTGGTGCAGGTGAGTATATAGAATTGCTGTATACGAGGAAGAATGTGGATAGACATGCCTCGTATTGATTTATTGTTGTACTTTCAGGATAGCTGTAATATTTGCTCTGGAAACCGTTTTTCTTGTTTCCTTTTTTCCAGAAATCTCCAAGCCACAGCCATGTTTTATTGTAAATGTCCACGAAGTCCTGATCATAGAAGTGGATAACCGGAAAACCTGTTTTAATCAATTTAACTCCCTTGTGATACTAGAGAAAATCTAATTTATTATCTTGCAGTATATTACACCCATTTTCCTCATTCTGTCAAATTTTTTTATTATTTTTATTGACTTTTTATTTATTGCCACATACTTTTCAAGTATGACTACTGCCGATTTTGCTGAAAAAATACTTAAAATTGACCCCGAAATGCTGAAAAGAAGGCTTATCTTCATCAAGTTTATCGTTGCAGATGGAGCTGTTGTCTTCGATCCTGAGCTCTTTGTCTACTTTGAGAAAAATTATGGAGAGGAGAGCCTTTACCATAAGGATATTGCTGGAGCTCACAATATAGACCTGGCCAAAGTCCAGGGGGGTGCATTTGTCGGAGTGGGGGACAATGTGGTGAAAGTGTCGGGTTTCAGCACCCAGTTCGGCGGAGTGGAGGACTACAGGGATTTGGTTGCATCTTTTTTTGAAAGTTATTTTGACTGTCCGGTGGAGATGGAGGTTTGAATATGGAGTTCAGGAATCCTGATGTCAAAAGCCGTATAGAAGAAGCCAGAAAGCTTACAGAATCTGAGTTTGGGAAAAAGGTCTATATAAGGGGAATCATAGAATTTTCCAACTGCTGCCGTAAAAATTGCAATTACTGTGGAATCCGCCGCGGGAACACCAGTGCAGTGCGATATCAGATGAGTCCAGATGAGATAGTTTCCAAAGCCAGGGAGAATCTTAAGCACGGAATAAAGACTATAGTGCTCCAGTCCGGAGAGGATATGTCTTATACCAAGGAAATCCTGGTTGATATTATCAGGAGAATCAAGATGCTGGATCCCGAGTGTGCCATAACCCTTTCTATCGGAGAGCGGCCCGAGGAGGAATATAAGGCTTTCAAGGAGGCAGGGGCCGACCGGTTCCTGCTTAGGTTCGAGACAGCAGAGCGGGAACTGTTTAAGGCTCTGCACCCGGATGATGACTATGATTATCGGCTTGATTGCCTGAGAATTCTTAAGAAGCTGGGCTATGAGGTTGGTTCCGGCTTTATGTTCGGCATACCAGGGGAGGCATCCGATGCCGACGACCAGAACATAGCTCTGCTTAAGGAGCTGGGTGTGGCCATGGTGGGCTGCGGCCCCTTCATCCCAGCGGAGGGAACTCCTATGGAGTACGATGGAATCCATGTGGACCTTGAGCGGTGCCTGGATATCTATGCCAAGATACGTCTTGCCATGCCACGTGTCAATATTGCGGCGGCAACAGCTCTGGATGCCCTGGATAAAGGGGCCCGTAAGTTGTCACTGTCGGCTGGTGCTAACGTAGTAATGCCCAACACTACACCCCCTGAGTATAAGGACAATTATTCTATTTATAAACGGAAAGGAAAGCTGGACGATAATATTGCAGATGCCAAGAAACTGGGTGCAGAACTGGAAAAGATGGGGTACACCCCACTGTGGAACCAGCGGGGCGACTCCAAGGTAAAATAGCTTATCCGATAAGCCGGACAGCGATGACTCCTTCTGCAGCTTTGATCTTTGTTGTCACTTCTGCCATAAGCTCGTCTGTAACTTCGCTGTCAATCTCGATGATGTTGTATGCATAGCCGTTCTTGTTCTTGTTGATGAACTCGGCAATGTTGATCTTCTCCTCTGCCATTATAGCAGTGAGCTGGCCGATGATATTAGGAATATCCTTGTTGATTACAGTTATTCTCTTTCTTCCTGTGAACGGCATGGAGCAGTTAGGGAAGTTCACAGAGTTCTTGATGTTTCCAAACTCCAGATAATCCTTAAGCTGCTGTGCTGCCATTGCGGCACAGTTGTCCTCGGCCTCCTCGGTGGAAGCTCCCAGGTGTGGTACGCAGATTACATTTTTCATGCCGATAAGCTCTGCATCCGGGAAGTCTGTCATATATGTTGCTACAGTACCATTCTCGATGGCAGCCTTAAGGTCGTCGTTCTTAACCAGTCCGCCCCGGGCAAAGTTCAAAAGTACTGTTCCTTTCTTCATGATCTTGAACTTTTCTGCGTTGAACATTCCCTTTGTGCCATCTGTCAGAGGAACATGGACAGTTATATAGTCTGATTCTGCAATCAGGTTGTCCAGGCTTATAGCCTTCTTGATGTCTCTGGAAAGGCCCCATGCTGCATCTACAGAGATGTATGGGTCAGATCCGATTACATTCATTCCAAGTGCAGATGCGCTGTTTGCAACCATTACTCCAATAGCACCCAGTCCGATTACTCCCAGAGTCTTGCCTTTGATCTCATGGCCTACAAACTGAGCTTTTCCTTTCTCCACCAGCTGTGGAACCTCGTCCCCTTTGTCAGACAAGGTCTTGCACCAGTCGATAGCTGCATTCATATTCCGGGAAGCGGCCAGCATGGAGCCGATGACAAGCTCCTTTACGCTGTTTGCATTTGCGCCAGGGGTGTTGAATACCACAATACCTTTCTCGGTGCACTTGTCTATAGGAATGTTGTTCACTCCAGCTCCTGCACGTGCTACTGCCAGAAGGGAAGCAGGCAGCTCCATATCGTGCATCTTGAAACTTCTTAAGATAATTCCGTCAGGATTTGCTATCTCGGAAGCTGTCTCGTACTTATCCCGCTCCAGAAGGTGGAGACCGGAAAGAGAAATCTTATTCAGTGTCTGAATCTTGAACATAATCAGTTCTCCTTTGCAAATTTTTCCATAAACTCAACCAGCTTCTTCACTCCTTCCAGTGTCATAGCATTGTAGATGCTGGCTCTCATTCCACCGACCAGACGGTGTCCACCCAGGTTTGCAAGTCCTGCTGCAGCTGCCTCTTTTACAAACTTCTTGTTGATGGCATCTGCCTCTTCTCCTGTATACTTGGTCAGGAAAGGAACATTCATAAGTGATCTGCTTCCCTTGGCTGCTGTTGCATGGTAGAAGTCGCTGTTGTCCAGGTAGTTGTACAGGTAGTCTGCCTTCTCCCGGTTCCGCTTGCCCATTCCCTCGGCTCCGCCGTTCTTCTCGATCCAGTTAAGCACCTTGCCTACAACATAGATTGCATAGCATGGAGGAGTATTGTACATACTTTCGCCATCTACATGTGTCTTATAATTAAGCATAGTAGGTGTTCCTGCCAGCGGTGTCTCGGTGATAAGGTCTTCTCTGATGATTACAACTGTCACACCTGCAGGACCCAGGTTCTTCTGAGCTCCGGCATAGAGCAGGCCGAACTTTGATACATCCAGAGGCTCGCTTAAGATGCAGGATGAGATATCTGCAACCAGAGGGATGTCGCCTGTGTCTGGAATATATTCATAGTGGGTTCCCATGATTGTGTTGTTGAAGCAGATGTATACATAATCATAATCGCCGGTTACTTTCTCTACCCGTGGAATATAGCTGAAGCCTTTGTCCTCGCTGGATGCAATCTCATCAACTGTGATGAATTTCTTTGCCTCTGCGGCAGCTTTCTTAGCCCATACTCCTGTTCTGATGTATGCAGCCTTCTTGTGCTTGAGTCCCAGATTCAGAGGGATCATGGCAAACTGTGTGGATCCGCCTCCCTGAAGAAAGAGAATCTTGTAGTTGTCTGGCACGTTCATCAGCTTTCTTACCTTAGCCTCTGCCTCGGTGATAATAGGTTTGAATGCGGCGCTGCGGTGGCTCATCTCCATTACAGACTGACCTGTTCCATTGTAGTTGAGCATCTCTGCTGCACATTCTTTAAGTACTTCTTCTGGCAGGCAAGATGGACCTGCGGAGAAATTGTAAACTCTATCCATTTTTAAACTCCTTTTTCCAAATCTGGTATCATTGCTGTCAGAAATCTAAGCTCTTCTGCAAAATGGACATTCCTGACTGCTATATCTTTATCCCCTAAAATTGCAGGGGAAAAGTTCAAAATTCCTTTTATGCCGCCCTCTTTCATCCGCTCCTTGGTGATCTCGGCAGCCTGGGCAGGTACGGCAATTATTCCCAGATCTATCCTCATCTCCCTTATCTTGTCTGCCATCTCGTAGGCAGGGAACAGCGGTACCTCGGACTTCATCACCTCTATCTTGTTGATGTTGGTGTCAAACCCAGCCACAATTATGAACTGGCCACCTTCCTGCACCGGATTCCTTATAAAGGAAGAACCCAGGAGCCCGATTCCTGCTACACAGACCCTTAAGGGGGCATCGAAGTTGAACAAACCCTTGATGAAGTCCAGAAGCTCACCAGCCTTATAGCCTGCATTGGAGCTTTTGAGCTTTCCAGCCACGCTCAGATCTTTTCTGATAGTGTGGGCCGGAATGTTCACCAGTTTACCCAGCTTGGAGGAGGAGAGCTGTTCATTTCTGTCCATACCCAGCAGTACCCTGTATATCAAGCAGAGCCTTGAGACTGTCTGAACTGGCAACTGTAAACTCACCCTCAACCTCGGTTGTGAAATATTTCACAAGTAAAATATTAGTGATTTCTTGCCTCCCTGTCAATATGTTTTGAAAGAATTCTTAACATTCCTTTGAATAATATGGTATAGTATAAGTAATGAAACGATTTGCCTCTCTCATTTTCCTGTTGCTTTCTCTTTCTGCACTGATATGTGCTGCCCAGGAAAAGCCCAAGAACTATATGATTCCTGTCAGACTGCAGGAAGGACATGGCAAGGTGCGCATTGAGTTCACCACACCGGGGGCACAGCGTATATATACCTATCGGAACCTGAAGGATAACACTGTTACTTTTTATACATCAGCTATCGGATTTATTCCTTCTGATATCGTGGTGCAGCAGTTTGATTCCGGGCTGGATATGATGGATTCTGTGGAGATGAAAGAGATTGTTTCTGACGGAAAACCCACCTTTACACCACTGCCTGCCGATTTCAAGCAGATTCTGGAAAACGATGCTTCCCAATGGCGTTATTCTGATTGGGAGGTCTACTCATGGGAAAGCTTCCCTGGAATTCTGATTCTGGATTTCCAGAACTTCAGCATCCAGAGCCACATGCTCAAGCGTCTCTCCTTTTTTGTGGAAAAAAAGGGTTATACAGGCAAGATTCACAGTTTCCTCCGCCTTTCTGGAAAGAGTGACTGGAATGCCCACAACTACAAAGCCAAGGATTTGGCAGCCTTCTTTACCGAGGCACAGAGAAGCGGGGCAGTTCTTACATCGGCCGAGTCCTATCTGCGGGAACTGCTGATTGCCAACAATATAATAGAAAAAAATGGAGAAGGCTTTACTGGCGGCGAGGAGAAAGGGCTTGTATCTATCTCTCAGGAAAGTGCACCCCATGTCCGCACCATGCTTCTGACTCACGAAGGGTACCATGGTCTTTTTTATTCTGCCCCTGGACTTAAGAGCCTGGTTTATAAACTGTGGGATTCCCTTATTCCCGAGGCCCAGGAGATGTGGATTGATTATCTGCGTACTGCCTCTGCCTGGAACTATGATTTTGAGAATGGTTATCTTCTGCGGAACGAGATGCTGGGATATATGATGCAGCAGTCTGATTTTGCCGAATATTTTGATAATATTATGTTCCCACGGCTTCTGAAGCGCCTCCCTGACAAGGCAGAACTCTTTCAGCAGAACCACGATGCAGCCAGACAGGCGTTTCTGGATATGGCCGGTGCTATTGGCGACTTCTTGCTTAGGAATTTCAATCTCTCCCCTGGGAACCTATCCTACATGCGGGAAGTCCGGCAGTAGCTGCAGAGCTTGTTCAGAATACAGATATTACACTCAGGTTTCCTGGCATGGCAGCATTTTCTGCCGTGCAGGTTGGCAGTCATGGAAAACCGGTACTGCTTCTCGGGAGCCAGTATCTTTCTGATATCAGCTTCCACCTTGTCAGGTTCTGTATTCTTTGTCAGCCCCAGACGGTATGTGACACGCTTGAAGTGGGTGTCCACAATCACAGCAGGCTTGTCAAAAACTGTGCCTACCACCACATTTGCAGTCTTTCTGCCGACTCCAGGAAGTTTTACAAGTTCTTCTATATTATCTGGAACAATACCATTGTATATATCCAGAAGCTTCTGGGATGTTGCCTTGATATTCTTTGCCTTGGCATGAAAGAACCCGGTGGCGTGAATCAGATCCTCAAGCTCTGCGATATCTGCCTTTGCCATCTTCTCGGGGTTTGGAAACCTGGCAAACAGCCCTGGAACTACCCGCATAACCTGCTCATCTGTTGTCTGGGCGCTTAAAATGACAGCAATAAGGAGTTCAAAGTTGTTCCTGAAGTGCAGAAACTGGATTTCCGGCGGGTAGTAGGCATCCAGTGTATCTGCAATCTGATTTGCCTTGGTCTTAATATTCATATAAAATAAAGTATCATTTATATCTTGACCGTGTAAAGGGAAATCTTTATACTATTGCCTGTATCGGAATGTGGCCCAGTGGCTAGGGCACCTGGTTTGGGACCAGGGTATCGTGAGTTCGAGTCTCACCATTCCGATATTTTTTTTGCTTATCACATAATGATTTAGAAAAAAAAGTTCAAAAAAAATCAAAAAAATTTTCAAAAATTGAAGCAAAAACAACTTTTTTGTTTTTAACCCTGTAGAGGTGTTATATGAAAAAGTCTGTCTTAGCTTTTATTTTATTTCTTTTAGGAGTCTCCCTGGTTGCATGGCAGGGAGAAGGCGACCGGGTATGGAATCAGATTTCTAAAAAGCTGGTGCCTCCAGGTATAAGTGCCTTTACAGACGGCCTTTCTAAATGGGAAGCGGAATCTGATGCTGTCTATGATGATGCTGTATCCAATCTGCCGCAGGAGGCCAGGCTTCAGGTGGCAGCCAGGTTTAAAGAGTACAAGGAGCAGGTCAGGCATGATTTCCAGATTATGCTTTTGGCTGCCCAGCGGCGTGCTATGCTCTTGGAATCTGCATCTTCTGCTGCAGAAGAAAATATACAGCCTTTCCTTAATGATATGAGTTCTGTCCTTGAGACCCTTAAGTCTAAACTCCCTGAATCGGAGGAATGGTTCTCTGCAGCTGCTTCCATAATTCAGCAGGGAAAAAACTCGGTCTCGGAAAAGGCGTCTGCATATTTTTCCGAACTGGGCGAGACTATAGAGAATACACGGGTTGCCTTTGCCGAGGAATCCCAATCTCTGAAAGAGTCTTTGGAGGCAGTTTTTGAGCAGTTCAATACAGTGCTGGGCCTTAAGGATAAAGCCATCCAGAACAGGAAGTCTCTTCTGGAAGAGAAAGCCAGGCTTGAGCTGTACCTTAAAACATTTCCCTCTGGTTCAGAGCGCTTTTCCCAGCTTAAGGAGAAGCTGGCCTCCTATAGTACAGAATCTGATTTCTGGGCTGATACTGTCAGACAGTGCATCATCAGGGAAAAAGAGCTTAGACAGAGCCTTGAAGCTCTGAAGATGGATATAGGTTCTTCTTTGCAGAGTCCAGACAGGCAGGCGATGGTACAAAGTCAGGATTATATAGAGAAAGTGCAGGCGGCCCTGTACCTCTCCAAAGTCTTTGAATCAGTTCAAGCCTCATGTTCCGATTATCACCTGCAGGCCTCCCTTGCAGGGCGGAATGCAGATGCATATCTCTCCTCTCTTTTCTCTGGTGACAAAGAGGAGGCTGTCAATTTTGTTCAGAAAATGAACAAAACTCTTCTGCGGGATTTTTCCTTGGCATACTATTGGCGGAGTATCAATAACTCTGGGTTTAAAGACATAGATGTGGCAATTTACAGCGACCAGAACTTCCAGAAGCTTAAAAGCTATGGATATGCATTCAGCCACCCGGAGAAATATGTCAATTCCAAGGCTAAGTCTGTATATGATGCTATATCAGCAGATCCTGAGAAAAAAAGACTTTACACCTATTTTGAGAATGCTGTAAACAGTGGAACAGCCCATTTTGACATCTCTTTCATAGGAAAGGATATAAGTGATATTGCCCACGATTACCTGTGGGATGTTTCGGTAAAGAAAGAGAAGAATTATAAAAAGAACCACAAAATATATAATTTCTTTACCAGGAAATCCTCCAAGATGAAGAAGATGCGGAAAGCCATGGCAGACATAGACGGCTCTGCCGAACGCAAAGAAATTATGGAAACTGTGGCGAACATCTGTTCAGAGCTTGCGGCAAAGCAGTTCTATGAAGAGGCCGAGAAACTTGCCCTGGGGGAATCTGTCATTTACACCTTTGATACGTTTTTATTAAAATGCAGAGAATCTGCAGGTGTTTCGTACAGCGGCGACACAATCCTCAAAGACTACTTTGAATCCTTGGATATAAAGGATAGAGAAGGATTCACTTCGGTGCTTAAGAATATCTCAGAGCTCCTGACATCAGGCTTTTCTTTTGATGCATTGTCAGAAGATAGTTTGTCCTGCATCCTTGATCTTCTTGGAACCCTTGATGACTATGAAAGTTCTGCCAACCGGCTTTTGATAATGAACCTTACAGGAAAAGCTCTTATGGATATGCACAGCAGCTGTTCTTCTGCTTATGTGGAAAAGCTGTGCCGGCAGCTGAGTCAGGAGTATTCTATGCTGGAAGGTGCTATGACAGACTGGGATGCAGCCTTGAACCAGCTTGTGAAAAGGACACGGAAGAACTGGGAGAAAGCAGCTTTAGACCTTAGGAAAAACAAGGATAATCTTGAGCAGAAGAAAAATCAGATAGCCTATGGTTTCGGTCTGATTGAGGATGCAGAGCATCATCAGGTCTATCATACTGCACTTAAGATGGCTTCGGAAGTTGATGATTTTGAGAACCAGGTGCTTCGTAACATTGAGATGACAAACAAGAAGGTAGATAAGAAGATAACAGATTTTCTGGAGGGAAAAGGCTATGTCCGCAGCGGATCTATATTCAAGCGCAGGATTATTATTGATGAGACACTTTTGGGAGGTATAGAGTCGGAGAACCAGAAAATAGAAGGATACCGGTGGTTCATTGCTCCGATGTTCAATCCAGAGGTCGATTTAAGCTCATCTGCTATCAGGGGACTGGACCTTGAGGAGCTTAAGAACAGGATTGAGAAAGCAAAAGGGGCTGTAGACTGTTATTCCAAGATAGTTTTCGGCCAAAATGACGGCTGGTCTGCAGAGGGACTTTTCCCTATGCATATCGGATATGTGCCTGTCATGTCCAGCAGCAATCCCGGGAAAGTGTCCAAGAAAGGCTCAGGAGAATATGGACGGATTTTCGAGCTTTTTTATAAGAACGAGGCCAGACTGAGAAGAGGGCTTGCAGCTATTGATGTTCCATTCTATATGCAGAAGATTTGGGACGAAGACGGGAATAATGATGGAAAAAGCGATGTCATGCTCTTTTCTTTGCCAAGCATACGGCAGGGTGGCCAGATTGTCTGCTCTATATTCAGCTCTATTAATCCGGCTCTGGGAATGATGGTGAATGCCTTTGACAGCACCACATTTGCAGCCCTGGATATGATTTTTGCAGGAAAGAGTTTTGAGGAAGCGGCAAATGATGTGCATACCCAGATGGGAAGGGCTGCTGCCAGCTGGGGAACCAGTTCCATATCTTCGTACGCACAGCCGGCTCAGGATGCATCCACAGGTGCCAGACTTATCCAGAGCACTGCTGTATCTGTCGGAAAGGAGTATGCTGACCAACTTGTCTATAACAATACAGCAGAACCAGACCCGGGACAGGGGCTTGGGACTCTGGTAAGGAACTGGATAAGCAGCCGGCTTTCTGGCTTTTTAGGAGATGACCGGGTTGCGGCAGAGAGAATTGCCAATTTTGCCGGCAATGTGGCAGATGCAGGATACGATCTGGTCTCCACCGGAAAGACAAAACTCAACATACTGAACCTCTCATCTTTCTGCGATGCTCATGCAGGGCTTCTGGAGATGAATATCGGGGGCGACGGCCCAGTTTTTGAGATTGGCCCAGGTGGTTATGACTTCAGCAGAGGCAGGGTCGAGAATGTCATCAATTCTGCCTATATCCTGAAAGAAGATAACCGGATACGTCATAGTTCCAGCTTTGCCAAGGATAATAAAATTGCCATGAGGGCTCTTTTCTCCGAAGGAAAAATCCAGAATCAGGTCGAAAGGCTGTATAACCTTCTTCTGCAGGATGAAGATCTGGTGAAGTATGGTTTTGTGCCCGACTCACAGGCTGTCTCCTTCTCAGACAGCCAGGGTTTGCAGAACATAGTACTTAATCTTATCCCTTCCCGAACTCTTCCTGATCAGCTTAAGATGGCGGTGATTCTGGCCCACGAGGCATATCGCAACGGAAAAGATGACGGCATACTCCAGATTCTTGAGACTTCTGATGCAGTTCTGGGTCATGCCCGCATGGCGTATGATATCCTCTCTTCTGGTTTTAAGAATCCAGATATAGAAATGCTCCAGGAAGAGGTGGAGGCATTCCGGCAGGGGAATATCGCAGGTCTGATTATGAATGCTATATACAGCTACTCATCGGGGGCAGACTACTGGCGTATTATAGGCGATGGCAAGGTGATATGGGATGGCCATATGAATCTGTATCAGGAGGATGGCAGCCTGCTTTATACCTACCAGCAGCTTCGGGATGCACTGCTCTCAGGTGTTACATCTGTGGCTGGAGTCCAGCAGGACAGATTGTCTGATATTGCGCAGAAGAACAACATCCTTAAAGCTTTGGGAACCAAAAGCGATGGAACATATACCTCCAAGTCTGCCGAGGCGCTTCTGTCCGATGGCTATATGAGCTGCGATGAGGCATCAGAACTTGTTTCTGGTATACCTGATATATTCCAGCATTACAGTGCAAGGACAGTGGCAAATAATAATGAAATGCTTAAAAAATATTTCTCAAGCCAGGACATGCTTAAGAGATATATGAACAGGAGTCAGCCGGTGCAATATCTGAATGGAGTCAGGGCAACGCTGCTTCCTGACAGTAAATCGGTTTTCCATATTGCACCCGAAGACAAAGCCACATACAAATGGGTCTTTGATGATGGCAGAGAACTGGTGATAGGGGAGAAAAAGGATGGGACAGCCTATGTGCAGACCGATGACCACTATCTTGGTACATATAACATGGCAACCCCGGATAATCCTCTTGAACATGCTCTAAAGGATGTGCTGCCCTATCTGTTCTTGGGTAACACTCCCGATGACAGCTCTATTGCGAATTTTATCTTTTCTATGTAAGATTGAAATTAAGGTGACCTATGAAGATTCTGGAAAAAGGCGTTGTTATTTCTAACTTTGAAAAGGCTAGGAACCTCCATTTTATGGAGATTTATCTGCCTAAGATCTCAGCACAGATAAAGCCTGGCAACTTTGTAAGTATTCTGCCTCCTGCAGAATCGGGCAGCTTCCTGCGGCGTCCCTTCTCTGTTGCAGGAACAGGTGAAAAAACCATTAAACTTGTAATCCGGGATATAGGCAAAGTGACCCATGCTATAACTTCTTTAGGCAAGGATGATGCCATTGAGGTTCTTGGCCCTTTGGGAAACCGCTATCCTGATTTTGAGCCTGATAAAAAAATCTGGTTCTTAGGTGGTGGTACAGGAATTGCCTCTCTGATGTTCTTGATGGTAGAACGAAATAATTCTGCTGACAGAATCCTATGGGGAGGAAAATGTTCTTGTGAACTTCCTGACCCTGCTCAGCTTCCTTCTGGATTTGCCCTTGCTACTGACGATGGCTCTGCCGGCGAGTGCGGAAATGTGGCGGAGGTGGCCCGGCGGTGGCTTTCCTCAGACAAACCTGATTATATTGTTGCCTGCGGTCCCAAAGGGCTTCTGAAGACAGTTCAGAATCTTTCGGCAGAGACTGGAATCCCGGTCTGGATTTCCTGCGAGGAGTTCATGGCCTGTGGTATGGGTGCCTGTGCTGGCTGTGCTGTTCCTCTTGCTGCCGGAGGCTATGCCCGGGTATGTGCTGACGGTCCTATATTCAAGGCAGAGGAGGTTGTGCTATGAATCTTTCTGCGAAAGTTGGTATCCTGGAGCTTTCAAACCCATTTGTGGCAGCCAGCGGCACCTATGGCTATGGCACTGAGTATGCAGACTTTTCTCCTGCAAAGGAGTGGGGTGCAGTAATACTCAAGTCTGTATCCAGGAAACCCCGGCCAGGCAATGTGCCACCCCGGTGCTGCGAGACAGACAGCGGCATGATAAACTCCATAGGGCTTGCCAATGTGGGACTGGATAAGTTTATGGCAGAAAAGATTCCTGCCTTTGCCAAAGCAAATCCTGATGCTTTTTGCATTGCCAGCCTGGCCGGGGAGACTCTGGACGAATTCCTATGTCTGGCCGAGAATCTTTCGGGTATCAAAACTATAAAAGCCTTTGAACTTAATATCTCCTGTCCCAATGTGGCCAAGGGGGGAATGCACTTTGGTGCCGATGCCTGTGCATCCAGACAGCTGGTGGAGGAGATGAAGAAGATAAGCAAAGTGCCTGTGTGGGTCAAGGTGACTCCCTCCACCACCGACCCGACAGGGGTGGCTTCTGTGTGTGCAGAAGCAGGTGCCGATGCAGTGGTGGCCACCAACACAATTCCTGCCATGAAAATTGATATAGGCAAATGTCGTCCAGTGCTGGGCAACACATTCGGCGGTCTCTCTGGTCCTGCCATTTTCCCTGCATCACTGCGGATTGCCTATATGATTCATCGGGCCCTGCCTGAATTGCCCCTTGTGGGCTGTGGCGGTGTGGACTGCGGGGAAAAGGCTGTCCAGTATATCCTTGCAGGATGCAGTGCAGTAGAGATTGGTACTGCGACATTCAGGCGTCCCGATACCCTTGCAGATGTAAAGAAGTTCCTTTCTGAATATATGGAGAGAATGGGATTTAATAGTATAGAGGATTTCAGGGGACTGGCGGTTCGGAAATAAGCCTTATGCTTATATTTCCGGTTCCTGATTTCTTAAGTATATCAATGGCAGATATTACATTCTGATATGTCACTTCGGGATGCACCGACAGAATTATATTGTCAGCCTTCTGTGCCCTGTGTCCAGCCATGAAGGTGGATACTTCCTTTCCATCGATTCTGAAGCCAGCTTCTGTAAGTTCAATCTCCAGATACTCTTTTTCCTGATTTTTGACAGATCCTGATGTGTTCTGGAATCCCCATACCGGCAAAAAAGTACCGGCTGCCAGGAAGAATATCAGAAGCAGAAAAGCCAGGTCGCTTAGAACCCCTGTCTCTGAGAAATCGGAATAGGACCTTCGTCTTATCTTAATCTTCATATTTACGCTCTGCCAGAAGCAGGTTGCAGCTCCTTTCCAGCGAGAAGGCAAACTGATCCGAGAGTCCATTGAAGATATGGGTAAACAGCACCGCTGCCACTGCTATAATAAGGCCGAAGGCAGTGGTTATCAGAGCTTGGAAAATGCCGTTGGCAGCCAGCCTGGCACTGATGTTATCAGCCTGGGCTATGGACATGAAGGCTGCTATCATTCCAGTTACTGTTCCAAGGAACCCTGTGATTGGGGCTATTGTTCCCAAAGCAGAAAGAAAATTAACATAGCGTCCGGTCAGGGCAACAGCCTCTGCTGCAGTTGCTGTCGATTTTTTCTCCCCCTCCTCAAGACTTCTGGACTCAAGCACTGTCATAAATGTCTTTTTGCACAGTTTTTTGCCGCTGATTCTGTTCAGATGCTCCTTTGCAGCTTCCAGATTCTTCTCTTTCAGCAAGGTGCAGAGCTCTTCTGCCAAAGGTGCAGAGCTGGTGTCATAAGACAGAAAGAAGATACACCGTTCCAGCACTATAGCGATAGTCAGCACAGAGAAAAGAGCCAACGGCCACATGACTGGCCCGCCTAAAACAAAAAAGTCCAAAAGAGAAATTGTCTGTTCCATCGCTATGATTATATCTTAATTTGCTTGCGCGGTAAACCTTTTTGCTATATCATAATCGTGGAGGAAATCTGTGGATAAACTTGTTACCCTTCTTAAAGAATCAAAATACTGTGTAGTATTCACCGGGGCAGGAGTCTCGACACTTGCTGGAATAAAGGACTTCCGTGGCAAGGATGGTCTGTATAAGACAGCTGCCGAGGATGCAGATAAAATTTTTGATATCGACTATTTCCATAAAAAACCCTCTTTCTACTATAGGGCGGCCAAGGATTTCATATACAACCTGGATCAGAAGAGACCTGCTATTGTGCATACCGAGCTGGCACGTCTTGAGAAAATGGGGATTGTAAAAGCTGTCATCACCCAGAATATCGATCTTCTGCATCAGAAGGCCGGTTCCAAGAAAGTTATCGAGGTTCATGGTTCGCCAGAGATACACCGGTGTCTTGCCTGTGGAAAAGTTTACCATTTTCCCGAGATTGCCAAGATTGTCCAGGATGGAAAAGTCCCTCAGTGCAGCTGCGGCGGTATAATAAAACCAGATATCACATTCTTTGGAGAGTCACTTCCAGAGTTGGCAGTGGAACAGGCTGTCTACGAGGCTTCCAAGGCCGACCTGATGCTGGTTCTTGGTTCCACCCTGGTGGTCTATCCAGCAGCATCATTCCCCATGTATACCGTAAGGAACGGTGGAAAACTGGTGATAGTGAACAATATGGAGACACCGCTGGATTATATGGCAGAGGCCCACTACGACGATCTTGAGACTCTTTTTACCTATATTTCAGAACATCTGAGGTAATATGGACACATTCAAACGTATCTATGTGCTGGGTTCAGGCTTCTCTAAATCTATCTCTAAAAATATGCCGTCCATGAGGGGGCTTACAGAACAGCTTAGGAAAATGGATGATGACAAATATCCTGAGCTTATGACCTTTATGCACAATCTTATGGATAAGTCCAACGGCAGCAGGGAGCTTACCTCTATGGAAGCTGTCTGCTCCCTAATTTTGGGGCGGGAGATTTTTTACAATAACTCTGTATATCTCCATTATCAGATTCTTCAGAATCAGCTGGTCAGGTGGCTCTACGAGAAGATAGATACTGCCGCTTCCCATGTGGATGCCGATAAAGTGGATGGTCTCAGAAAGTTTATAAACAGCTGTGTCTATCCTGCGGATGGGAAAAAATCGCTGGTCATAACATTCAACTACGATCTTCTGGTGGAGCGTCTTTTCGCCAGCATGGGCGATCTTCCTTGCCAGCTTGACTATGTCATCCGGCTCAACCACTATTTCGGCGAGGCTCCGCAGAATGCACAGAAAGATATCTTCCCGTATCTTAAGCTCCATGGCTCCTTCAACTGGTTCCGCTCTCCGGGAAGCATTGTCTGCAACACCGACAATGTATATCTGACAGAGGAGAACGGCTACAGCAGGAATCTGATACATTATAACGATATCCCGGTATTTGTCCCTATGACATTCTCCAAACAGGGCTACCTGGAGGGGAGCTTCTTCAATGTGCTGTGGAACATAGCTCTCCGCTATCTGGATATGGCAGAGGAGATTACCTTCATCGGCTACGGATTCCCTGTCACCGACCTTATCAACCTGGCCTTCTTCCTGAACTACAAGGATAAGATAAAGCATGTGGTGGTAATGGGGGAGGAGAAGGCCCGGAAAGCCAGGCTGGAGAGCCTTTTCGGCAAGGAGAAGATAGTGGAGCAGGATGCGGTGGCTTATCTTTCGTTAACCTGCCATTGACACTGGTTGACAAAATCTCCCATATAGATTGCCAGATTCCTGTTTGATGCATCATCAAAATGGATACCGTCAGTGCCGTCGCAGGTTGCATATTTTCCAGCTTCTATAAAAGTGCACCCTTTTTTCTCTGCCACCTCTTTTAATGCCCCAGCCAGCCGCTGAGATTTATTCACCTGGCTTTCAAAGAATGATGCAAACAGATTCTCCTCATCGCACTTGGTGGAGATTGGCACTGCCGAGGCCAGGAAAACTCTGGCATCGGGATTTGAAGCCCAGACAATATCGGCCATGTCTCCCATTCCCTCTGCAATCCTGTTTATAGATATATCGGGTACTGCCATAATATCGTTGTTTCCCAGCAGTATTATTACACCATCGAATTTCTCTTTGCTTACAGCTCTTTCCAAAGACTGCTTGCCATTGGTGGGACTCCGCATAGGAAGGTAGTTAAGGACTGTGCGTCCGTTTACTCCATTCTCTGTTATATCGAAACAGTCTGGAATATATTTTTTTATCACACAGGGCCATCTTGTATTCTCATCCAGCCGGCTGCCATCATGCCAGTCGTATCCCCAGGTGCTGGAACTGCCGAAGCATAGAATTTTCATCCTGCGTTCAAAAATCTGAAGCCTGCTCTCCTTCATCTTATCACCGTCAAAAGCAAAGAAGCCAGAAAAACATCTGCCATCCAGAAGCGGTGGAATCCACAGCCTGTCGTCTTCCCACATCTGGTTGTAGGGCATCTGGGAAACAGGACACCAGAATGGGTCTGCCTCGTCACTTGATTGAAGTTCTCCATAGAATTCGCTGGCAGTAAACACATAGCCTTTAAGGATAAGGCCGTCGGTGAATGGGAAATCCAGCACCCCCTTAAGGACCGGGTTCACCGGTATTATGCCAGTCTCCTCCATGCATTCCCTTATTGCAGCCTGTACAGGAGTCTCCCCAAGCTCTATATGTCCACCCGGAGCATTCACCTTTCCTGCCCCGTGTCCTCTCTTCTTATGTATAAGGAGGATCTCATCCCCCGACCGTATATATATGAGTACAGCTCTTTCTTCCATATAGACATTATAACTTCTTTTCAATAAAATAAAAATATGGGACTTAATTGCGGTATAGTAGGACTTCCTAACGTAGGAAAATCAACAATATTTTCAGCGGTGACCTCTGCTCCGGCCGAGGCTGCCAACTATCCTTTCTGCACTATCGAACCCAATGTGGGAATCGTAAGTGTGCCTGACAGACGGCTGGACAACCTTTCTGCACTCTTCAAGCCAAAGAAGACTGTTCCTGCCATTGTGGAGTTTGTGGATATAGCAGGACTTGTAGGAGGCGCCTCCAAAGGAGAGGGGCTTGGCAACAAGTTCCTGTCCCATATCCGGCAGGTGGGTGTAATTGCTCATGTAGTGCGCTGCTTTGACGACAAAGATATCATCCATGTAAGCAACAAGGTGGATCCTGCATCCGATATAGAGACCATAAATATAGAGCTGGCTCTCTCCGACCTGGAGACAGTGGAGAAGCGGAAAGTAAAGACCGAGAAACTGCTTCATGCAGGAAAAGATGCGGCAAAGGCGGCTCAGGCAGAGCTTGAGGTTCTGGAGATGCTTGGCAAAGCTCTGAGCGACGGCAAGCCGGCCCGTTCCATAGAATTCACAGATGACCAGCTGGCAATTGTGAAGGATCTTCAGCTTATTACCATGAAGAAACAGCTCTATGTCTGCAATGTGGACGAGGAGTCTGCCAAGGATGGCAACCTGTATTCAAAAGTGGTGGAGGAGATTGCCGCAAAAGAAGGCTCTGCCGCAATTGTTGTGTGCGGAAAGCTTGAATCCGAGATTGCAATGCTGGAGACCCAGGAAGAACGGAATGAGTTCCTGGAGATGGCAGGCCTTGAGGAATCGGGGCTGGTTCGGCTTATTCACGCAGCATACAACCTGCTGGGACTCCGCACTTTCTTTACTGCAGGAGAGGACGAGTGCCGTGCCTGGACATTCCATGATGGAGACAAGGCACCACAGGCTGCCGGTGTAATCCATACTGACTTTGAGAAAGGCTTTATCAAGGCAGAGGTCTACAGCTACGACGATATAATGGAGCTTAAGACAGAGCAGCAGATAAAACTGGCAGGCAAGCTCCGGATCGAAGGAAAGGAATATGTGGTGCAGGACGGCGATGTCATGCATTTCCGGTTCAATGTATAAAGTGTCTTATTACTAGTTGTGGGATTCAGCAGCTATTTTGTCATCTTGACTTGAGCCAAAACCATATATGCCTTCTGGTGCTTTCATAGATGTAGAACTGATTCCAAAGAACTTTTGGAAGAATGCTCTGAACTTTTCAATTATTCGCTCTTTTATCTGTGTTCTTCTAAAAATCGAGGTCGGTGGCATAAGGTTAACTATATCAGTCCCGATTGTCTTAATCTCACCATTTTTAAAAGAATTTTCAAGGAATATCCTTGTCTTCTCTTCATTAAGTTGTTCTTCTTGGATAATTTGAGCAAGATGTTTCTCTTTTTCTGTTTCAATATAAGAATGCCAGCCAGTAATTACATCTTCCATATCGTTGATTCCAGTAATGAATGTCTCGATAAGTTCTTTTTTGCTTCTGAGTTCAGGAGATGCATCAACCGCTTTCTGAATAGAGATAAGCAGTTCTTTATCTGAACAATGGCTGTCATGATATTTTTTTACAAGGATTAGTATATAATCAATGTTTATCTCAATCTGACGGATTAGCTCGATCTCAAAGACTATATCATCGGTTATATCTTCTTTGTCTGTATCTGGTTTCTTTTTCCGCCACTCATCTCTAAGATCTTGATACCTCCCCAGATAGTCCTGCATATCTCTTTCGGTTATTAATTCTTTCCCGGCAAAATCATCAAACGAAGAAAGAAGGTTACGAAATCTCAGAATTGAACCGAACAGGCAGATAAAATCCTTCTGACTATGTTCGCCCTCTATTCTTGGAACAGACAGTGGGAACTTGTCCAAAAGCTCATTGATCATATCTACATAGCCAGGATGAGGTTTATTATTCTGATCTACATAACCGTTATAATAATCTTCAAATGAATGAATTAGAACAATGCCGGAGGCCTCTTTATCTCCAAACAGGGATATTGCATCATCAACACGTTTCTGAAGATTGCGGAAGCAGATAATATTACCAAAAGTCTTAATGCTGTTAAGGATGCGATTTGTGCGACTGAAGGCCTGGATAAGTCCATGCAACTTGAGATTTTTATCCACCCAAAGGGTATTGAGTGTTGTGGCATCAAATCCGGTTAGAAACATATTGACCACAATAAGAAGATCTATCTGCTTGTTTTTCATACGAAGCGATACATCTTTATAGTAGTTCTGGAATTTATCTCCATCTGTGGAATAATTTGTCTGGAATATAGCATTATAATCTTTTATTGCTTCATCAAGGAAATCTCTGGATGGCTTATCAAGAGCAGAAGTGTCTTCTGAATTTTCCTCATCCAGAATTCCATCAGACTCTTCCTCGTTTGCACCATAACTGAATATAGTGGCAACCCTTATCTTTTTAGTAGGGTCAGCTGTCATCTGTTTTTTAAACTCTTCGTAATATAGTTTAGCCATAGGAACAGAAGCTACAGCAAAGATAGAGTTGAATCCAGTCAGACGTTGCTGCTGTTTTATCTCATCCACCTTGCCCCTGGCGGCAGATGCAACATCGGCTATATTGGTCAATGTATTGAAAACATATGTTTTATTTCCGCGGTAAGTTTTCTGGTCAAAATGGTCAAGAATATACTTAGTTATCAGTTCAATCCTTTGAGGTGCCATGAATGCTTTCTCGCGGTCTATATCCCATACTTCCTTGTCATCTATATCATAGGCCATATCCATTGTCTTGATATAATCAACACGGAAAGGAAGAACATTCTTGTCATTTATTGCATCTACAATTGTATAAGTGTGCAGTTGGTCTCCAAAAGTCTGCTGGGTAGTAAAGGACTGCGGATTCTTGCTCGCACTTGAGTTGACAGCAAAAATAGGAGTACCAGTAAATCCGAAAATATGATATTTCCTGAAATTCCTTATAATGGCTGTATGCATATCGCCAAACTGGGAACGATGGCATTCATCAAAAATAATCACATTATGTTTTTGATAGACTGGATGGTTTGGATTTTTCTTTATAAAGGTAGCAAGTTTTTGGATTGTTGTTATTATGATTTTGCAATCATCATCTTCCAGCTGCTTTTTAAGAATTGCAGTAGAAGTATTGCTGTTGGCAGCACCTTTCTCAAACCGGTCATACTCCTTCATGGTCTGGTAATCCAGGTCCTTTCGATCAACCACAAACAAAACTTTATTGATATAAGGCAGATCCGAAGCTAAACGGGCAGTCTTAAACGAAGTAAGGGTTTTGCCAGAACCTGTGGTGTGCCAGATATAGCCACCGCCAGCTATGCTGCCATATTTTTTATAGTTTGTGGCAATTTCTATTCTGTTGAGGATGCGTTCTGTGGCTGTAATCTGGTAAGGACGCATAACCATGAGCATGTTCTCGGATGTAAAGATACAGTATCTAACAAGGATATTCAGTATGGTATGTCTTGCGAAAAAAGTTTTAGTAAAATCGATGATGTCTGGTATTATTGTATTATTTGCATCTGCCCAGTAGGAGGTGAATTCAAAGCTGTTGGATGTTTTCCCTTTTTTCTCTTTTGTGGATGTTGCATCGTTGATTGCGTTGAACCGAGTAGAGTTTGAATAGTATTTTGTGTTAGTTCCGTTGCTTATCACAAATATCTGAACAAACTCGAAAAGTCCACAGCTGGCCCAGAATGAATCCCGCTGGTAGCGGTTAATCTGATTAAAAGCTTCCCTGATAGCAACGCCACGCCGTTTTAATTCAACATGTACCAGAGGCAGACCATTGACTAGAATAGTTACGTCATAGCGGTTATCATGTTTTGCTCCCTCATCCTGGCTTATTTTATATTGGTTAATTACTTGCAATCTGTTATTGTGAATATTCCTTTTATCGATAAGTTTAATATTTTTAGTTGAACCATCATCACATTTGAGATTCTTTATACAATCCTCTTGAATGGTACGGGATTTTTCTACAATATGCTCGTTTGGGTTAGCTATAAATGCAGAGAAAAAAGATTTCCATTCAGTGTCAGAAAAGACATAGTTATTAAGCTCGGAAAGCTTGTTCCGCAAGTTTAAGATCAGATCTGATTCTGTATGGATAGCCAAGTATTCGTAACCCTGCTCTGTAAGCATCTTTATGAATTCTTTCTCAAGCTCAGCTTCACTCTGGTAGCTTTCCGACTTGGTCTTTACCGGCTCATATTGGGTTATAACTGTATCTTCTGTAGTTTGGGCTATAATATTGAAATATGGCATATTCACCTCATTATCATAGTGTCTCATTATTCCGTATAAAATCCAAGATGTTCTTATGGATTATCCCATTCCTTTTTTGTAACAGGAAATCTGCTGTAAGTACATACTTGGGATAATTATCTTTGATTCCCTCAAGAGACCTATATTCTCTGTCCTCGGTTGCTTTGCTGGACAATATAGTATAGGCAACCTGTATATAGCTATATGACATTGGGGCTGACCTGACAATGAAATCACATTCAAGTGTGCCTATACGTCCCACACTTACTGCATACCCTAAACTTTTTGCATATGTAAAGAAAATATTCTCTAGGACCGGGCCATAGTTAATGCTGTTGTTTATATTCAACGCATTATAAAAACTAAGATCGGAAAGATAATACTTTTTCTCTCCTTTTAGAGCATGCTTTGATTTCATGTCAAACCGTGGGCACTCATAAATAATTTTGGCACTTTCTAATGCTTTTATATGTTTTGTAACAGTTGCTTCGCTGATATTGACTCCATTATTGCGGAGTGCTTTATGTATGCTTCTGATGCTCATAATTGCACCGAAATTATTTATAACAAACTGCCTTACTAATTCAAAGAAATTACTATTTTTAATTTTTATTCTTTTGCTTATGTCTTTTTTAAGAATCTCATGAACTACATCTTCGGTATATTTTCTTTTCAGTGCAATGTCATCAAAAAAGATTGCCCGGGGGAATCCTCCTTCCAGTATATAATTATTGAGTTCCGCAATCGGATTGTTTTCTATGGTTTTTCCATAAAAGGCTTTCATCTGCTCATATTCTTGGAAATTCAAGGGGAATACCTCAAATTCAAGGTATCTTCCGGTAAGCTTTGTTGCAAGGTCACCGCTGAGAAGATAGGAGTTGGAGCCAGTTATAAAGATGGAATAGTCCCCTTCTTCCCGGTATGCATTGATGACCTCTTCAAAGTCTTTGACATTTTGTATTTCATCTATAAATAGATATTTTAATCCAGGGGCTTGGGATTTCTCTTCAATTAGTTTATCAAGCTGGTCGGCTGTCTTTATTTTTTTATAGCCCCGCTTGTCAAGATTTAAATAAATGATATTAGTCTGAGGAACACCCTGCTTCTGAACTTCTTCGGCAATCGTTTCCATAATAGAGGATTTGCCTGCCCTGCGGACGCCTACAATGACTTTGAGCAAGTCTGCGGCATCGTAAAAGCCTCTGATTTTGCTTAAATAATGTTCACGCTTAAATAGTTTCATACTACCTGCGACATAAATATATCATAAGTTGACATTATTTGCAAGTTATCGTTGGTATTTTTTTAAAAATAAAAAAAATACCAACGATAAATGCTATTTAATTCCAAATTTGAATAAATTGTCCCTATAATACTCATACTGCTGTCTACGAGCTTCTATCTCGGCTGGAAGACCTTTGGTGATGTCATTGCACAAGGCATCGAGACGGTCAAGGATTCCGACTATGCATTCCTGCTCTTCAACTGGAGGGAGCGGTACCTCAATGCCGGTCAGCTTGTCCGGCGTTACCTCAATCACCTTAGTTCCATGGGCAAGACGTTCTTTTTGTTTTGCAAACATAGCCGTATGGAAATAGTATGCGAGGTATTTGGCATTCTGAGTATGGTGGATTATTGCCGTGTGACCACTGACTGCAATATCCTCATCACCAAGCCACGCCACGCATTTACAAACATCTTCTACATTTTCGCTTGTCACAGCCATTACGATATCGCCTTTTGCAGCCTTTTTTGACTTGTCAAAAATCGTATCGTCAACAAACGTAAGCGGTTTTTCGGCAGAAATACCATAGCGAGTATAGATTTGTCCATAATGAATGCAAGGTCTGCCGGACTCGGTAAAGTCCTTTTTCTGGAAGTTACCTCCACGTGTGATTTCTGCAATTTCTCCCAGTCGCACGTCTGCATATCCAAACACGTACTGCAGCAGTTTTATCTCATCACTGCGCCGTACTCCTGCTCTCTCTCTCTCTCTCTCTCTCTCTACGTTAACAATCGGTGAACTGAAATCAAGAAGAAGATCACGATAATATTCGTATTGTTTTTTCCGAGCTTCAATCTCTGCAGGAAGACCGATGTTGAAGTCATTACAGATCGCCTCAAAGTTATCAAGCACATTCGCATACCGTTCCTGCACATCCAGCGGAGGCAACGGTATTTCTATGTTTTCGATAGACGGCACATTGGAATGGACCACCTTACTTTTGACCTTGCCCTTGCTTTTCTGCTCTCTGACATAAGTGGTAGAGAGGACATGGGCAAGATAGCGCGGATTTTGCTTATGCTTCATTACAACGATATCGCCACCGGCAAGGCAGCGGTCATGACCTACATAAGCGACCGATTTTGCAATATCCTCCACGCTTTCGCCGGTAATCGCAAACAGAATATCGCCATGCTCAAAATACTTGGGAGACGGCACATATTCAAGCTTGGTATGGGATACACAGGTATCAAACCATGTGTTGTATGTAGTATATATTTCACCGTAACGGACACATGGAATACCTTCCTCTGTGACCTCTTCACGCTTGATGCCAGAGCCTCGGAATATTTCTGCGGCAATATCCTTCAATTTAACAATAGGGATATCCCTGCGTACATCCAGCAGGGCATCTCTGTAGTATTCATACTGTTTCTTTCTCGCTGTAAGCTCTGCTGTAAGCTCTGCTGTAAGCTCTGTGAAATTGTCTAGAATACGGACAATTTCACTCTGTACCTCTAACGGAGGTACAGGGACCTGAAGCTCTGAATAGATTGAAATCCAAAGCCTTTTATGCTCATCTGAGGTGTAGTTCAAAAAACCCATCAGATGGTAAATGTAACGCAAAGAAGTGATTTTCTCATTGGCGGTCAGCATTTTCATTGCGGACGATTTCACCTTAAACGGAAAATCAACCCATTTGAATGCCCCCGTGAAATCATCAAAAATAATTACAGGGTTGTCTGGAGAAGCTTCATAAATACCATCTGTTTCATTCGTGTATCCAAGAATGAACGACTGCCCTGCGGTGAGAACCGGGGTGTCGTATGAATCGTCATAATTCGTGCTGTCCACGATGTATTTGCCCGGTTGCTCGTAGTTCGCCAACTCTCCAATCTTACGATATTCAACTCCGTCTGGGCAAAGCTCTGCAATCAATTCATCAAGTCTGCTCATTCTGCCACCTCAATTTCCTTAATGATAGCAGCAATCTCTTTTCTAAGGGTCTCTTCGTGGGCGACAATCTCTTCGATCTCGGCGTTCAGCTTCTTGATGTCAATCTTTTCTCTGGTATCTGCTGCTTCTATATAGGTACTTACCGAAAGGTTATAATCATTTCCTTTCACTTCATCGTAAGAAGCCAATTTGCAGAAATACTGTTTATCTTCCCGCTTTGAAAAAGCATCTACAATGTGCGAGATATTTGATGGGGTTAATTTATTGTTGTTAGTGACTTTAATACATTCATTTGATGCATCTATAAACAGAATTTTGTTGTCATTCTTTCCTCGTTTCATCACCATGATGCAGGTAGCAATGGTTGTACCGAAGAATAAGTTATCTGGCAGCTGGATTATGCAATCTATAAAGTTGTTGTCTATCAGATACTTCCTTATCTTCTGTTCAGCACCGCTACGATACATAATACCAGGGAAGCATACAATAGCAGCTGTGCCATTTGGAGCCAGCCATGCCAGGCTGTGCATGATGAAGGCCAGGTCTGCCTTGCTTTTAGGAGCCAGTACACCGGCAGGTGCAAAACGAGGATCGTTGATTAATAATGGGTTTGCATCTCCAGCCCATTTGATGGAGTAGGGCGGATTTGAGACTATGAGTTCAAAAGGCTCATCATCCCAATGCTGAGGGGAGATAAGGGTATCATCACAAACGATATCGAACTTTTCAAAGCCCACATCATGCAGGAACATATTGATTCTACACAGGTTATATGTGGTGATATTAATTTCCTGTCCGAAGAATCCATTCTTTATTTTATCTTTGCCCAGTACTTTTTCTGCTTTTAGTAGCAAGGAACCAGAACCGCATGCAGGGTCATATACTTTATTTATTTCTTTTTTACCTACAGTGCCAAGCCTGGTCAAAAGTTCAGAAACATCGGCAGGGGTAAAGAATTCCCCACCAGATTTCCCTGCATTACTGGCATACATGGTCATAAGATATTCGTAGGCATCGCCAAAGGCATCTATATCATGGTTTTTGACATCGCCAAGGTTCATAGCTGCAACACCGTTTAGAAGTTTTGACAATTTATCGTTACGCTTTGCTACAGTGGCACCGAGCTTATTGCTGTTTACATCGAAATCGTCAAAAAGACCTGCAAAATCACTTTCAGACTGGCTGCCTTTTGCAGATTCCTCTATATGTTTAAAAACTTTCTCTAAGGTCTCATTCAGGTTTTCATCTGCCGATGCCCTTTCTCTGACATTGCAGAATAGTTCGCTTGGAAGTATAAAGAATCCCTTTTCTTGTACCAGAATTTCTTTTATCTCAACAGCCTCTTCATCTGCCATCTTTGTATAGTCAAAACTAAAATTTCCATTTTCATGTTCACCCTGATTTATATAGTTTGTCAGATTCTCAGATATATACCGGTAGAACATGGTTCCAAGCACATAATTCTTAAAGTCCCATCCGTCTACTGCACCGCGTAATTCATCGGCAATTGCCCATATAGCTCTGTGGAGCTCGTCTCTTTCCTGCTCTTTTTTATTATCTGTCATATATTCCCTTTTTATGACTGTATTATATATCTATCTCAAATAATGCTACAAGTAAAAAGTTTCCCATCAAGTGCGGAGAAATCTTAAAAATAAAAAATCCTTTATTTACAAATACAAAACAAGGCTTTTGAGACATTGCAGACCGAGCTGAGCACACTCTGCGGTGGTAAGTCTTGATGTTGGCTTGATTTACAAAGTTTTTCTAAACTTTTTTAAAATTTTTTTCTCAAAATTGAAGCAAAACTGAAATTTTTTGTGTTACACAGGTAGATTTTCGGTTTTAGGAGAAAAAAATGGAGAAAGAAAAAGGAATCTTGATGCTGCTTCTGACATTGCTTTTTGTCTCATGCTCATCAGAGGGTGACGGCAGTGCATCGTATGACAATCCAGTATCTGTCTGTCTGAGTGTGGAAACTCCGGTTTCAGACCCTGAACAGAGTGTAAGCTCCGGAGACAATGTAAAGAATCTGAGTTACTTCTATACAGCTGTTCCGCAGTGGTCAAAGAGAGACTTTGATACTGTTCCAGGGGCTGTCTCTACTATGCATGAATTTAAGAATGGAGACAGCCTTGGGGATTTCCAGCCTGGCTATTGGCTTTTTTCGGTGGAAGTCAGGAATGCTGTGGAAGGTGAAATCTCTGTAGTATATACCGGTTCTGCCTATACATACATTAATTCAGACACCACCTCTGTGACAGTGAATGTCTCTGCTGCTGAAGGAACTGGGACTGTTGATATCACGGTATATGTGCCTACTGCCGCAGAGAATGAGTCTATGGAGATAAGCTATTCAGGGGCAGCCGATGCCCAAGGTGTCACAGCAGAGGCTATGAAAATCACAGAGCCTGGTACATACCAGCATTATACCATGTTCAGCAAGGTTATAACTGATTTGCCTGCAGGTGGTTATACCTTCATTCTTGATTACAATGATGGAACAGCGCAGAGCAGTTTATCCGGAGGCTCTATAGGCGGTGCAACTGTGGATGTGAATGTGGCACCTGGGGCTACCTCTGTAATAACCGGGACAGTGGAGGGTGGTATGCTCCGGGCTGTGACTCCTTCTGTCATCATGCCTGGTCTTTCTTCCTTCACCATGACCCAGGATGGGAGTATTCCTGCAGGTTCTATGTGGTCTCCTGGAGCAGTCTCGGCTTCTGCAGATACAGATACTCTCTTCAGTGTGTCATCTATCCCTAAGGGCAGTGCAGTTGTCAATTCCTATGAATGGTATCTGAACAGTGCAGCTCTGGAATCCGATGGAATCTCCTGTACCTTGAATGTTCCAGCAGGAACTTATGTTCTTACCTGTGTTGCAACAGGGAGTGCCGGAAACAGACTGTTCACTGCCTCTGTAAAAAGCATAGTTCATGTGCAGTAAAGGAGGAGAGTCATGATCATAAGGAACAGTATATTTTACAGCACAATTATCATATTTCTGAGTATCCTGGGATTTTCCTGCGGGAATGGTTTTTCTTCTACTGATGAAAACAGAGGCAATGCACTGGATGTGAATCTTGTGATCTGCATAGATGGAGAAAAGGAGAAAGGGCGGGTGCTGGCTGTGGATGAGGAATGGGGCAGTCTGCTTTTCAAATATACAGCCACCCCTTTATGGACAAGTTCAGACAATAATGTGATTCAGGGAACTGTGCCAGATATGACCGAGTTTGTCAATGGTTCTCCTCTGCCGCTCAAGGTGCTGCCTGGCCCTTGGGAATTTGCAGTAGAGATATATGATGGCGAGGTTTTGATATATTCAGGGACATCAGGCGTTGCCTATATCAGTTCTGGAAACAATTCTGTACAGGTGGCTGTATCAGGTCTTAACACAGGAGACCCCTCGGGAGTCTCTGTAGAGATAAAAGTGCCTGTCGTCAGGGCATCAGTCACAGATACCCTTTCGGTAAGCTGGAGCGGAACAGCCTGGGGCAGCACAGAAATATCTCCTGGCACAGATGATGGTGCTGGCTGCATAGTTTTCCGGAAAAGAATAGAAAATCTGATTCCAGGGGGCTATACATTTGTCTGTTCTCTGAATCATTCTGATGGGAATTATTCTATTCTGTCGGGCGAGACATCCCACTTGAATATAAGGGAAGGCTCCACAGCATCTGTCTGTGGGATTCTTGAGGGGTACAGCACCTCGCTCCGCCCCGTGGCCAGGGTGACATTTGTGGATAACCGTGCCCACTATGCAACAGGTGGAGAAAGCTGGTCCAATGTGTCACTTCCGCAGGCCAGGAATGTCTTTTCAGGGGATTCTTTAAGTCTTTCTGGTGTACCTGTGGCCACTGCCACCTATACACTGTCTGGAATATCATACAATATCTCCTGTGCAGGCACCCAATGGTACACAGACTCAGCCTGCACAAAACCTTGGGATATGTCATCTCCAGTCCAAGAGGATATGACTCTCTATGCCAGCTGGCACTGCAGCAGTAAGACGGTGGAGCAGACTGCGGCTGGCACAGCCCTCACATTCACAGTTCCAAAGTTCATAACCTCAATATCTGGATACTGCATAGGTGGTGGCGGTGCAAGTGAATATGCAGGCAAGGATGTGGATGATGATTACTGCGAGGTAGCTGTCTATGGAGAAGGGGGCTGGGGCTCTGCAGCATCCTTCGGTCCGACACCAATAAACGGTGGAAGTACTGTGACGCTCTATACAGGAGCTCCTGCATCAGCAAGCTATATAAACATAAACGGAAACCGTAAAATAACAGGAGCTGCAGGAAGTTCTGGCAGCAGTATAACGCCAAGATACAACATCTATGATTATGACTCATCAATGGAAAAAACTATTGTAGATTCTTCTGTAACAAGTAAACCTGCGGTTCTGCAGCAGTGTGCAAGGAATGGCAGCACCCTTCTTGTATCCGGCAAGTCTATACGGAGCAGCGTCAGGTTCCAGTTCTACAGGTCAAGCGGAAACTCATCGTCAGGTGCCATAAAGCTCAGGATATCAACCAACGGCGGCTCCAGCTGGAATGCTTATGATGAACAGATTGGAACATATAAGGAAACTGACGAAGACCATGGCACATATTTTAGGAGATATTCTTTTTCCAGGTCAAACTTTTCCCAGAAGAGTGTTCATGCCTATACTCCCAGCACCTATGGACAGCCTGGATCCGGCGGGTTTTCTGTAAGCCGGGGAACATCTTATAAGCTGGGTCAGCAGGCAGGTTTCCGGGGACGATCCTATGTCACTTTGAAATAATCCAAGGAGAAAACATGAACCGTGCGGCTTTCCTGTTATGTTTTTTAGCAGCTGTCTCTTTTACTGTATCAGGGGCTGAGACTCTGGATCTGTCGCAGGCGATAAAGCTGGGACTTGAAAACAACATGGACCTGGAATTTGCTCACATGGAGAACAGCATAGCTTTCAAAAACATGCGGATGAGGTATAGGGAATATCTTCCTTCTGTCAATGTGGGCTATTCAGCTTACGATTCAGTCACATACTATGCAGATGACACTCACTCAAGAAAGATAAGTGCGGGGATAAAACAAAAGATTTATGACAAAGGTGTTCTCAGATCCTCCATAAAGATAGAGAAGGAACGGCTTGAGCTTGAGGCTGTACAGAACAGAATGGACCGGAATTCGTATATCTTTTCTGTAATTGATAAATATAAAAATGTGCTGGAGATTGAGAAGGAGCTTGATATAACCAGACAGGCCAGAAATGTGGTAGCCAAACAGGTGGAGATAGGGCATATGGAGCTGGATATCGGCGAGATAACCCAGTCTGATTATCTAGAACTGGAACTGGCTTTGTCCGATATGGAGATTCAGGTTTCACAGATTTCTCAGAAGCTTTCCCAGTCGCATCTTGACTTTG
>Ga0079305_1000929_pt1 | contig 47665 bp, 41 predicted proteins | sample LMS_cellobiose_e_FD_79183 | JGI IMG/M metagenome (GOLD analysis project Ga0079305, IMG submission 79183) | Rumen-fistulated moose microbial communities from Alaska, USA - LMS_cellobiose_enrichment | ecosystem: Host-associated > Mammals > Digestive system > Stomach > Rumen fluid ...
CCGATTCATGACCAATGATCTCACCGAAATGGTTCTCGATATATCCTTCGCTCATGGCGAGGCAAATAAAACGGATTGACGGTAAATACCGCGCATCAAAGTCCTGCCTCCAGTGAAATGGAATATAGCAGCCTTCAACTATAAGATTTTGCCGGTTCTCAATCGCGGTCTTCACGATCTCCCGGACAATCGGCCACAGATAATCCGTAAGTTCGTCATCATCTTCCGGAGTCAGTTTCGTATTGTCGCTGCGAATCAGCCCCATTTTCAGATGGTCGATAGAGAAACACGGATATTTATATTTTTCCAGCATCTTTTGTGCCAGGAGCGTTTTCCCTGTGTGGGATGCACCTGTAATCAGAATAATCATAATCTTTTCTGCAGTTCCTTCCTGGCTGTATCCAAATCGCTGCTGGTCAGGATCGGAATCAGTGCGTTGATTTCCTCAATGCTTCTATCCCACCATTTGAATCGGAGCATAAGATCAATCAGTTCATCATCAAATCGTTTCCGGAGAACTCTTGCGGGATTTCCTACCACAATGGTGTAGGGATCAATATCGCTACCGACCACGCAGTTTGCTCCGATGATGGCACCGTCACCGATATGAACGCCGGGAAGGATCACTGCGTTCTGGCCGATCCATACGTCGCTGCCAATCACAGTATCGCCCTTAAACGGCATATCCGAAGTAGCGGGAGGCTCCATCTCCCAGCCTTCCAGTGTATAGAACGGGAATGTAGATACGGCGTTCATCTGGTGATTCGCATCGTTCATCACAAACTCAACTCCTGCTGCGATCTGACAGAACTTTCCGATGATGAGTTTGTCCCTGCTCCATGGATAAAAGTGGGTCACATGACTTTCAAAATCCGAATCAGCAATATACGTAAAGTCTCCGACAATAATGTTTGGATTGGTGACCGTCGGCTTTACATAGATTTCTTTCTCATATCCCGGAATGGGATGGATCATATTCGGATCAGGCGTTTTTCCATTTTTCATGTTCTGCGTCCTCACAAATCCCGATTTATGTCAGTATGCATTATAGCATGCTGCTGCGGATATGTCAATAAAAACGCCATAGTACTACTGATCTCATATCAGAAATACTATGGCATTAATTTTTATATCAGCATTGCACACCCCGTCGGCGGTTCTTTTTGCGTCACTGGATCGGCGCGTCGTTCATGCGGAAGTCGAGCTCGAGCGGCACCGGGCCGATCTGCTCCTCGGGGATGCCGCGCGCACGCTGGATTTTGTACCACAGCTGCGTGACGGACACCTCGCCCTCGCGGATGTCGGGTACGACGAGATAGGTGTGTCCGTCGCTGCCGCAGAGGATCTCTTCCGCTTCGCGCAGATGGCCCGTCTCGGCCAGCGCGGCGGCGAAGTAGAGCTGGCAGCGCTTGTTTTCGCGCACAACGGCGCTCTGCGCCGGATAGGCGCGCAGCAGCTCGCTGAATTTCTCATTCTCCCAGAGCGCGCGAAAATACTCCTTGGCGAGGGAGACGTCCTCCGGCCGCATCGCGGCGGCCCGGCGGATCTCGCTGAGCGCGCGCGCCGTCTTGCCGCCGCGCGCGAGCGCGACGGAGAGCGCGTAGTGCGCCCAGGCGGATTCCGTGAGCGCGAGCGAGCGGCGCAGATGCGTCTCGGCCGCCTCCGTTTCGCCCTCCGTCAGAAGGATCGTGCCGAGGAGATAATGCGCGTACCAGCTGCCGCTGTCCGCGCCGTTGGCCGCCTGCGCGATCCGCGCCGTCCAGGCCGGCTGCCGCATATAGGCGGCGGGCGGCACGTCCGGATCGTGTTCGCCGAGCGTCCCCTCGCGGAGCAGCCGGACAAAATCGGCCTGCGCGGCGCCGGTGCGCCCGAAATCGAGATGGCCGGGCAGCGGCGCCTCGCCGTCGGCGCGGCGGCGCAGCTGCTCGAGCGCGCCCCAGCCGTCGTTCATCGGGAAGAGGATCTGCTCCGCCGCGCGGCGGGCCATGCCGGCGGTGTCGGCAAGCAGCGTCTCGAGCGCCGTCTCCGGCAGGATGTCGGCGATGCGCGCGGACGCCTCGCGCCGGGCGGCCTCCCAGTCGCCGTGTATGGCGGCCGGATCGGCCGCGAGCGCGCCGTAGGCCTCGCACCACTCCCAGGTGGTCTGCGGCGGCATTGGCAGGCATTCGTACTGCGAGTGCGCCAGCCCGCACTGGATCTCGTCGTAGCTGCCGTCCTCGCCGTCCGCGGTCAGAAAGCGCATCCAGCGCGCGCCGCCGGGCCGGTTGCCCCAGACGAATAGCTTGCGGCCGAGCTGCTGCCGCGTCGAGGTCTGAAAGAGGCCGTATCCGTCCGCGCCGAGCTGCGTCACATAGTGCCGCTCGTCCTCGCGCGTGGCGAAGAAATAGTCGAAGGCGGTGCGGTTCGCGAGCGGCACGGTCGCGTCGATGCCGCGGCAGTGCGGGATCGGCAGCTTCTCGACGACGCCGCCGACGGCAGAGAAGGCCGCGTCCGCCGGGACGATCACGCGGTCGCCCTCTCTCTGCGGCACGGCGATGTTCGACCACCAGTACATCGGCACGACGTCCGGCGTCGGATTCGTCACGCGCATGCGCGCGAACAGCGTGCGCGCGCCGTCGGGAAGAAAGAAATCCATCTGCACGACCGCGCAGCGGATCCGCTCGAAATAATAAAAGCGGAGCACCGGCGTGCCGTCGTCGAGCGCGGTGCGCGCCGTGTGGAGGCGGGAGCAGGTGTAGGGCCCGTGGCCGAGGAAGCCGCAGTTCCACTCCACGCCGCCGGACATCCACGCATTGCGCACCGCCAGATTGCACGGCCGCACGATCGAATTGGTGAAGAGCAGCTCCCGGCCGGTGTGCCGGTCGGTCAGCGACCAGAGCTTGCCGCCGAAATCCGGCAGAAAGACGGCGCGCAGATGCTCGTTTTCCAATACGACGGCGGGGAATTCCCGCGGCCGCTTCGAGCGGTCGTACAGATCCTGCGCGCGGTAGGGATAGGCGGTGCCGACGCCGCCGTAGTTGAGATAGAGTCCGTCGCATTCATCGATGGAGGCGCCCGTCTTCAGACAGTGGCGCCCGGCATGAACGGAGAGCATCGGCAGCGAGCTCTCGCCGTGAAAGCGCGCCGCGGGAAGACGGAGGGTTTGGACGTTCAGGGTGGACATGGCGTATACCTGCCTTTTCTGATTTCAGCCGCTGCGCGAAGACGCCGCAGAGGCGGGAAGCGGAGACCCTCCGGCCTCCGCTTGTCTGGTATTATTGTAGCATGACGGCGTGCGCTTGTCAATCGGCAGCGCCGTTATTTTGTCATTTTCTCCTGCTTGATCTTGTGGTCGATCACGTGGCGGGAGGCCAGCTCCCGGTGGATGTCCTCCAGGGAAATCCCCGCCTCGAGCATCAGGACCAGCACGTGGTAGGTCAGATCGGCGATCTCGTAGATTGTCTCCGCCTTGTCCTGCGCCTTGCCGGCGATGATGACCTCGGTCGATTCCTCGCCGATCTTCTTTAAGATCTTGTCCAGTCCCTTGTCAAAGAGGTAGTTCGTGTAGGAGCCCTCCTTCGGGTGCTCGCGCCGGTCCTCGATCAGATCCATCAGCGCGCCGAGGGAGAAGTCGTGCCGCTCGTCGCTCTCCCAGACGCGGTCGTTGAAGCAGGACTCCGTGCCGAGGTGGCAGGCGGGGCCGTCCGGCTCGACCGTGACGACGAGCGCGTCCCGGTCGCAGTCGGCGGTGATGGAGACGATGTGCTGGTAGTTTCCGCTTGTCTCGCCCTTCAGCCAGAGCGTCTGCCGCGAGCGGCTCCAGAAGCACGTCAGGCCGCGCTCCATGGAGATTTTGAGGCTTTCGCGGTTCATGTAGGCCAGTGTGAGCACGCGGCCGCTGACGGCGTGCACGACGACGGCGGGGATCAGCCCCCGCTCGTCGAATTTCAGTTCGTCGATGTTGAGCATGTTTCGCTCCTTTCTGCTTGCGCCGCGGCGACGATGCGCACGGGGATGCCGGCGCGCGCCATGGCGTCCTTGAGGTCGTCGATTCTGACCTCGCCGAAGTGGAAGATGGAGGCGGCCAGCCCCGCGTCCACGCGGGGCTGGGCGCGGAAAAGCGTGAGAAAATCGTCGATGCAGCCGGCGCCGCCGGAGGCGATCACCGGCACGGAGACGGCGCGGCAGACCGCGTCGAGCATCTCGAGATCGAAGCCGCGCTTGACGCCGTCGGTGTCGATGGAGTTGACGACGACCTCGCCGGCGCCCTCGCCGACGCAGCGGCGGATCCATTCGATGGCCTCAAGGCCCGTGTCGTCGCGGCCGCCGCGCGCGAAGACGCGGAAGGCGCCGCCGACGCGCTTGACGTCCACGGAGAGCACGACGCACTGGTCGCCGTAGCGCCTGGCCGCCTCGCCGACGAGGGCCGGGCGTCGGATCGCGCCGGAGTTGACGCTGACCTTGTCCGCGCCGCATTTGAGTACGCGGTCGAAATCGGCGAGGGAGTTGATGCCGCCGCCGACGGTCAGCGGGATGAAGACGCGCCGCGCGGTCTCGGTGAGAATGTCGGTGAAGAGCGCGCGTCCCTCGGCGGAGGCGGTGATGTCATAGAAGACGAGCTCGTCCGCGCCGGCGCGGCTGTAGTATTCGGCCAGCTCGACGGGCGAGGAGACGTCGTGCAGATCGGCGAAGTTGACGCCCTTGACGACGCGCCCGTCGCGCACGTCGAGGCAGGGAATGATGCGTTTGGTAATCATACGGCCGTCTCGATTGCCTCCTTCAGAGAAATGGCGCCGGTGTAGTAGGCCTTGCCGACGATGGCGCCCCAGAGGCCCATCGCGCGCAGCCGCCGCACGTCGTCGAGCGACGAGACGCCGCCGGAGGCGACGAGGCGCATGCCGGTGCGGCGCAGGAGCGCCTCATAGAGGGAGAGATTCGTGCCCTGCATCGCGCCGTCGCGGGAGATGTCGGTGACGATCAGCGTGCGGACGCCGATCGCCTCCATCTGCGCGGCGAAGGTGAAGGCGTCGAGCGGCGCGCTCTCCGTCCAGCCGCGCAGCGCGACGCGGCCGTCGCGGATGTCGGCGCCGACGGCGATGCGTTCGCCCCAGCGGCGCACGGCCGCCTCGGCGAAGCCTGGCTCCGTCACGGCCGCCGTGCCGAGGATCACGCGGTCGATCCCGGCGTCGAGGTATCGGTCGACAACCTCCATCGAGCGGATGCCGCCGCCGATCTCGCAGCACAGGCCGGACGTTTCGCGGATGCGGCGCACCATCGCAAAGTTCGGCGTCGCGCCGCAGCGGGCGCCCTCCAGATCGACGAGGTGGATCCACTCGGCGCCGGCGGCGGCAAAGTCCGCCGCCACCGCCGGGGGATCCTCGCTGTAGACGGTCATCTGGGCGTAGTCGCCCTTGTACAGGCGGACGGCCTTGCCCTCGTAGAGATCAATGGCGGGAATCAGGATCATACGCTCGCCTCCGTTTCGCAGAACGCGCGCAGGATCGCGAGCCCGACCGCGCCGCTTTTTTCGGGATGGAACTGACAGCCGTACACATTGCCGCGCGCGGCGGCGGCCGTCAGCGGCGCGCCGTACTCGGCGGTGGCGATCACGCACTCCCCGCAGTCCTCGGCGGCGAAGGAGTGGACAAAATAGACGTAGTCTCCGTCGTGAATATAACGGAAGAGCGGCGAGACGGGCTGCGTGAAGCGCAGCGCGTTCCAGCCGATGTGCGGGATCTTGTACCCCGCGGGGATGCGCGCGGCGATGGGGCGGATCGCGCCGGGCAGGAGCGCAAGCCCCGCGTGCTCGCCGTATTCATAGCTTTTCTCGAAGAGCAGCTGCATCCCGAGGCAGATGCCGAGCAGCGGCTTGCCCGCGCGCGCCTCCTCGCACAGCGGCACGTCGAGGCCGCTGCGGCGCAGCTTGTCCGCCGCGTCGCCGAAGGCGCCGACGCCGGGCAGCACGATGCGGTCTGCCGCGCGCAGATCCTCGGCGCGCGAGGTCACGACGGCCTCGGCGCCGATGGCGGAAAAGGAGGAGCGCAGCGAAAAGAGATTGCCGACGCCGTAGTCCACGATGGCGATCATCAGAGGACTCCCTTCGTCGAGGGGATCTCGTCCGCGCAGGCCGGATCGAGGGCGACGGCGGCGCGCAGCGAGCGCGCGGCTGACTTGAAGATTCCTTCGAGGATGTGGTGCGAATTCGTGCCGGAGAGCTCGCGCACGTGGAGCGTCACGGCCGCGTGCCGCACGAAGCCGAGGAAGAATTCCTCCCCCAGCTCGGTGTCGAAGGAGCCGACCTTCTCCGTCGGGATCGGCGCCTCCCAGGTGAGGTGCGCGCGGCCGGAGAGATCGACCGCGGTGAGGATCAGCGCCTCGTCCATCGGCAGGATGACCGAGCCGTAGCGGACGACGCCGCGCCGCTCGCCGAGCGCGGCGGCAAAGGCGTCGCCGAGGGCGATGCCGATGTCCTCGACGGTGTGGTGATCGTCCACCTCCGTGTCGCCTTCGCAGCGGAGCGTCAGATCGAAGCGGCCGTGGCGGGCGAAGAGCGTCAGCATGTGCGTGAGAAATCCGCAGCCGCACCGGACGTCGGCACGGCCGCTGCCGTCCAGATTCAGCGTGAGTTCGATGTCGGTTTCCGCCGTTTTGCGGACGATGTGAGCTTCTCTCATGACAGTTCCTCCAGAGTGTGGCGTGTGGCGTCGAGCAGCGCGTCCATTTCGGCGTCGCTGCCGACGGTGATGCGGTTATAGTCCGCGATGCGCGGCGCGTCGAAGTGGCGGACGAGGATGCCGCGCGCGCGCAGCGCGCGCGCGTAGTCCGCGCCGGAGAGGGCGTCGTGACGCACGAAGAGAAAATTCGTCACCGATTCGGTGGCTTCAAAGCCCAGCGCGCGCATCTCGCGCAGCACGCGCGTGCGCGTTTCGATGATCGCGCGGCAGTTTCGGCGGGTGTATTCCTCGTCCTCGAGCGCGCCGACGCCGGCGGCGAGCGTCATGCGGTTGACATTGTAGGGGTTCGTCGAGCAGCGGATCGTGTCGAGGTCCCGGATCAGCGGTGCCTGCCCGGCGGCGAAGCCGAGGCGCGCGCCCGCCATGGAGCGGGATTTGGAAAACGTCTGCACGACGAGCAGATTGTCGTACTTCGGGATCAGCGGGACGGCGCTCTCCGCGCCGAAATCGACGTAGGCCTCGTCCACGATCACGACGTGACCGGGGTTTTCACGCAGGATCGTCTCGATGGCGGACAGCGGCAGGGCCAGCCCCGTCGGCGCGTTCGGATTGGCGAGAAAGATCGTGCCGCCGGCGGCGGCGTAATCCGCCGGGTCGATCGTGAAATCCTCCCGCAGCGGCACGACGCGGGACGGCACGCCGCACACGGCGGCGAAGACCGGATAAAAGCCGTAGGTGACGTCGGCGAAGACGGCCGGCGACGCCTCGCCGCAGAAGGCGAGCGTGGCAAAATGCAGCGCTTCGTCGGAGCCGTTGGTAACGAGCACCTCCTCCGGCGACCGGCCCAGGCGCGCGGCGAGCGTCTGCCGCAGAAGGCGGCAGTCCGGATCGGAATAAAGCTCGAGCGAGCGGGCGGCCTCCGCGGCGGCGGCGACCGCCTTCGGCGAGGGCGGGAAGGGGGATTCGTTGGTGTTCAGCTTGATCATGCGGACGCGCGGCTGCTCGCCGGGCGTGTAGGGCACGAGGCGGCTATAGCGTGAGGAGAGAAAACGGCTCATAGCTGATCCTCCCGTCCGAAGCGGACGAGGGCGCTGCGGGCGTGGCCGGTCAGTCCCTCCTTCTGCGCGAAGTAGGCGACGTCGTCCGCCGCGCGCGCGAGCGCGTCGGCGGTGAAGTAGGTGATCTGCGTCTTTTTGACGAAATCGTCCACCGAAAGCGGGCTGGAGAAGCGGGCGGTGCCGCTCGTCGGCAGCGTGTGATTCGGTCCGGCCAGATAGTCGCCGAGCGCTTCCGGGCAGTTGCGCCCGAGAAAGACCGAGCCGGCGTGGCGGATCGCGTCGAGATAGTCGAACGGGTTGTCCACGCACAGCTCCAGATGCTCCGGCGCGATCTCGTTGGCGATGTCGATGGCGGCGCGCAGATCGTCGGCGACGATGATCTTGCCGTTCTGGTCGATGGAGGCGCGGGCGATGGCCGCGCGCGCAAGAAGCGGGATCTGCCGCTCGAGCTCCGCCTGCACGGCGGCGGCCAGATCGGCGGAATCGGTGATGAGGACGGCGCTGGCCATGCGGTCGTGCTCCGCCTGCGAGAGCAGATCGGCGGCGAGGACGCGCGCGTCGCTCTTTCCGTCGGCGACGATCAGGATTTCCGACGGCCCGGCGATCATGTCGATCGAGACGGCGCCGAAGACCTGCTTCTTCGCCTCGGCGACGTAGGCGTTGCCGGGGCCGACGATCTTGTCCACCTTCGGCACGCTCTCGGTGCCGTAGGCGAGCGCGGCGATGGCCTGCGCGCCGCCGACCTTGAAGATGCGGTCCACGCCGGCCACGGAGGCGGCGGCGAGGATCACCGGATTGACGCGCCCGTCCGGCCGCGGCGGCGTAACGATCACGACCTCGCGGCAGCCGGCGATTTTGGCGGGGATGGCGTCCATCAGCACGGTGGACGGATAGGCGGCGGTGCCGCCGGGCACGTAGAGCCCGGCGCGCTCGATGGGGAGGATCTTCTGCCCGAGGACGACGCCGTCCTCGTCGTTCAGAAGGAAGCTCGTGCGCACCTGCTTTTCATGAAAGCGGCGGATGTTGGCGGCGGCGCGGCGCAATACTTCAAGAAAGCGCGGCTCGACGGCGCGCAGCGCCTCGTCGATTTCCTGTGGCGTGACGGCGAGCGAGTCGAGCGCGGCGCCGTCGAAGCGGAGGGTATAGTCGAGGAGCGCGCGGTCGCCGTTCCCGCGCACGTTCTGGATGATGTCGGCGACGACGGCCTCCACGTTGGCCGTCGGCGTCACGCGGGCGAAGATTTCGCGGGGCGCAACCTCGCCCACGGGAAGAATGCGGATCATAGGGGGTTCCTGCCTTTCTGCAGTCGTTAGCGGATCTGCCCGGAGAGCGCCTCCGTGAGGCGGCAGATCGCCTGATTTTTGAACGTGTAGCCGGATTTGTTGGCAATCAGCCGCGCGCTGATGGGCACGACGGTGTCGATCACCTCGAGATGATTCTCCCGCAGCGTCGTGCCGGTCTCCACGATGTCGACGATCACGTCGGAGAGACCGAGAATCGGCGCCAGCTCGATCGAGCCGTTGAGGTGGATCATGTCGATCTCGCGGCCGAGCGCGGCGTAGTAGGTCTGCGCGATGTGGGAGAATTTCGTGGCGACCTTGAGCGTGCGGCGCACGTCGTCGCGGAAGCCGGCGGGCGCGGCGACCGCCATGCGGCAGACGCCGGTCTTCAGATCGAGCAGCTCGTAGACGTCCGGCTCGTACTCGAGCAGGATGTCCCGGCCCGCCACGCCGACGTCGGCGGCGCCGCGCTCCACGTAGATGGCGACGTCGGAGGGCTTCACCCAGAAGTAGCGGACGCCGGCGGCCTCGTTTTCAAAGATCAGCCGGCGGTTGTTCTCGCGGATGGCGGGGCATTCGTAGCCGGCGGCCTCGAACATGGCGTAGACGGTCTCGCCGAGGCGTCCCTTGGGCAGCGCGATGTTCAGCATGACGTGACCTCCTTCAGTTCTCCCGCTTGCCAGCGCAGGACGCGGCGCGCGCGCTGCTTCGGCGCGAGGCTCCGCTGTGCGCTGACGGTAACGCCCTCCGCGGTGAGGGCGCGCACCGCCCCGAGCAGCGCGTCGGGCGGCGTATCGGCGTCGTAGAGGAGCACGGTGTCCACGTCGTAGGCGGACGGCGCCTCCTCCAGCGCCTCCAGATGGCTCAGATAGACGGCGAAGCCGACGGCGGCGGCGCTGTGGCCCATCCGCTCCATCAGCCGGTCGTACTGCCCGCCGGAGAGGATGCTCTCCGGGATGCCGTTGACAAAGCCCTGGAAGACGAGGCCGCTATAGTAGTTCATGTCGTTGACAACGGAGAAGTCGAGACGCACGCGCTCCCCCGGCAGTACGGAGAGGATGCGTGAAAGCTGCGCGATCCGCGCCCGCCAGGCATCGTCGTCATAGAGCGCAGCCAGCGCCTCCAGCGCCTCGCGGGGCGCGCTGCAGATCGCCATCAGCGCGCCGAGCGGCGCGCGGCGCGCGGGCGGGATGCCCTCGGCGTTGCAGACGGCCTCGGCGTCGTGGCGGTTCTTGTGTCCGATGTGGCCGAGCAGCGCCGTGCGCCCGTCGGGCGAGACGCCGACACGGTCGAGCACGTCGGAGAGGATCCCGAGATGGGAGACGTTGAGCATGTGATCGGGCGAGATCAGGGCGAGGCTCTCCCGCGCCAGCGAGAGCACCTCGGCGATCGCGTAGTCGTCGACCGCGCCGATGCACTCTAGTCCCGTCTGCAGGATCTCCTTGAAGGCGCGGCTGCTGCCGGCGACGCGGTAGACGTTTTCGTTGTAGTAGACCTTGCGGCGGGCGCCGGGCGTGTCCTTCGTGTTCTTGACGATGGAGAGGGTCACGTCGGGCTTGAGCGCCATCAGACGGCCGTTGGTATCGGTGAAAGTGATGACGTTGTCGGAGACGAGGAAGCTCTTGTTGCGCACGTAGAGATCGTACTCCTCGAACTTGCTCATTTTGTACTGCGCGTAGCCGTAGGCTTCGTACAGCTGGCGCAGGCGGAAGGTCGCCTGCTCCTCCCGCCGGAGGCGGATCGTTTCGGGAATCATCGGTTCCTCCTGAAGTGGATGCTTTAACACTTTACTATTTTATCACAGTAAAGCACAAAATGCAAGGGGTTCGGCGAAAAAACAGAAAAAAGTCCGCGCGGCGGACGGAGACGTCAGTGGAAAAGCCGTCCGGCCGGCAGGGGAGGACGCATGTCCTCCCCCGCTTCGGCGAACGGGGATCAGAGCGGCAGCGCGCGCGCCGCGGCGTAGGCGGCGGGATTGCCGCACAGGAGCGAGGAGGGGCGGCAGAGCGGCAGCGGCGCGCCGTCGAGATCGCTTGTGATGGCGCCGGCCTCGCGGGCGATCAGCGCGCCGGCGGCGTAGTCCCACGGCCACAGGCGCATCTCAAAGAACAGCTCCGCCCGTCCGGCGGCGATCATGCACAGATCGAGCGCGGCGGAGCCGCAGCGCCGCACGTCGAGCGCGGCGTCAAAGAGCGTGCGCAGCGCGGCGAAGGTGCGGTCGTGCAGCTCGGCGTCGTAGGGGGCGGTGCCGAAGAGGACGAGTCCGTTTGCGAGCGGCTCGGCGCTGACACGCAGCGTCTCGCGCACGCCCGCACGCGTCAGCGTGGCGCCGCGGCCGCGCTCGGCGCAGAACATCTCGTCCGTGTACGGATTGTAGACGACGCCGAGGGCGGCCTCGCCGCCCTCGCAGAGGGCGACGGAGATCGCGCTGTGGCGGAACTGCTTGATGAAGTTCGTCGTGCCGTCGATCGGATCGATGACGAAGGCGCGGCCCGCCGCGAGGCGGGCGATGTCGTCGGCGCTGTCCTCCTCGCCGACGAAGGCGGCGTCCGGACAGAGCGCGGCCAGGCGCTCGAAGAGGAAATGCTGCACGGCGACGTCGTAGGCGGTGACGAAGTTCGCCTCGCCCGGCTTCGCTTTGACGCCGCGGGCGATGTCGTGCGCGCCGAGCAGGATCTGCCCGGCCTCGCGCACGACGGCGAGAAGCCGATCGTCCATCTCAGTCCACGACCTTGAAGCCGAAGTAATTCTTGGTGTTGTTGTAGCAGATGTCGCACACGAGCTGCGCCAGCGTCTCCATGTCTGCCGGGTAGAGGCCCTCCTCCACCCACTCGCCGAGGATGCGGCAGAGGATGCGGCGGAAGTACTCGTGGCGCGGATAGGAGGTGAAGCTGCGGGAGTCGGTCAGCATGCCGAGGAACTTGCCGAAGACGGACAGGTTCGCCAGCTGCTTCATCTGCGCGGTCATGCCGTCGAGGGTGTCGTTGAACCACCAGGCGGAGCCCTGCATCATGCGCGGCCAGCCGTCGCCGGCGGTCTGGAAGCAGCCGATCAGCGCGCCGAGCGCGGCGTTGTCGGAGGGATCGATGGAGTAGATGATCGTGCGCGGCAGCGCGTCGTGACGGTCCATCAGATCAAAGAGGCGGGCGAAGTCGATGATGTTGTTGCCGCCGATGGTGTCGAAGCCTGTGTCCGCGCCGAGCGCGGCGAAGGCCTTTGAATTCGTGTTGCGCCAGACGCCGCAGTGGATCTGCATGACCCAGCCGTGCCGCTTGTATTCGCCGGCGAGGAAGAGAAGCATCTCGCACTTGAGCACGGAGAGCTGCTCCGGCGTGACGTCGCGGCCGTCGGAGGCGAGCGCGGTCTTCATCGCCTCGTTCGCGGCGTATTCGTTCGGCGTCACGAACATCGGGAACTCGTCGAGCCCGTGGTCGGCGGTGCGGCAGCCCATCGAGTCGAAGAAATCGATGCGGGCGGCGAGCGCCTGCTTGAGGGAGGCGACGTCGGTGATCGTCACGCCGGCGGCGGCGCCGAGCTTCTCATAATAGGCGCCGAGGCCGGGCTTGTTGATGTTGAAGGCCTTGTCGGGACGGAAGGCGGGCAGGACGCGGGTTTCGAAGCTGTCGTCCTTTTTCAGCATCGCGTGGTATTCGAGCGAATCGGCCGGATCGTCCGTCGTGCAGATCAGATCGACGTTCGAGCGGCGGATTAGATTGCGCACGCTCATGTCCGGCTCGGCCAGCATGGCGGAGGTGAGCTTCCAGATCTCGTCCGCGGTCTCGGCGCTGAGCGTCAGATCGCAGCCGAAATACCGCTGCAGCTCCAGATGCGTCCAGTGGTAGAGCGGATTGCCGATCAACGACGGCATGACGGTCGCGTAGGCCTTGAACTTCTCGTAATCGGAGGCGTCGCCGGTGATGTACTTCTCCGGCACGCCGGCGGAGCGGATCGCGCGCCACTTGTAGTGGTCGCCGCCGAGCCACAGCTCGGTGATGTTGGCGTACTGCTTGTCCTCGGCGATGTCCTTGGGGCTGACGTGGCAATGGTAGTCGATGATCGGCAGCTTTTCCGCGTAGTTGTGGAACAGCTCGCGGGCGACTTCGGTGTTCAGAAGAAAGTTCTGGTCGAGAAAGGGTTTCATGGCACGGCTCCTGATTCTAAATAATTTTCCATTATCATTATACGCGCATGCGGCGGCTTTGTCAAGCGCGGCGCGCGTTTTCGAGGCTGCGGCGGTAGTAGAGGATCGGCCCGTCCTCCCCCTCCTCGGCGAGGACGAACGACGTGAAGCCCCAGTGGAGATAGATCGCGAGATTGCGCGTCTCGCGCGCCTCGACGCCGATCGTCAGCGCGCGGTACCCGCGCGACGCGGCGAGGTCGGCAGCCGCCCGGATCAACCCGGAGGCGTGCCCCTGTCCCTCGAACGCCGACCGCACGCGCAGCGCGTTGAGATTGGCGACCGTGCGGCCGTCCGCGAGGCACGTCCGTCCCGCCACCGCGCGGCAGTCCGGCGAGAAGAGCAGCGTGACCTCGCCGATCGGCACGCCGTCGACGACGGCGGCCAGCGTCGCCGCCGCGCCGCGGGCGATGTCGGCGGCGAACTGCTCGCGCCAGCGCGGCCAGCGCGCGTCGTCCGCGTTCGCCGCGATATTGTATTCCCACAGCGCCGCGAAATCCGCCGGCGCGGCGAGCCGATATTCGTTCATCGCACCCCCACCGTGCCGAGCAGCGCGCGCAGATACGAAAGCGTGCGCGCGAGCTTTTCGGCGTCCGCCCCGTCGGGGCCGGAGACCGGCGATTCGAGCGTGACCGTGCCCGCGTAGCCGCAGCGGTCGAGCGTGCGCGCGAAGGCGTCAAAGTCGATCGTGCCCTCGCCGGGATGATAGATCGGGCGCAGGGTGGAGAAATCGCGCGCCGCGCCGCGGATGTCGCTGATGTGCACGTGTTCGATATGCGCCCGCACCGCGTCGTCCGCCCACGTCTCGCCGATCTGCCGGTGCAGCTGGCCGAAGCGGGTGTCGAAGATGAGGCCGCAGTCCGGCGGCAGCGGCAGCAGCCGCCGCCAGTTCGTGAGCGGATCGTGCGCCGCGCTCGGCACGTTTTCGATCAGCATGCGGATGCCGCCGGCACGCGCCGTCTCGCAGAGCGCACCCAGCGCGGCGGCGTTGTATTCGATGTATCGATCCGAGGTCAGCCCGCCCCAGAGGTGGAAGACCATGCGCGGCGCGCCGACCAGGGCCGCCATCTCGCAGTTGCGCGCGAAATCCTTCATCGCCGCGTCACGGAGACGCGCGGCGGCGGCCGCGTCGCCTTCGGCGGCGGCGCGTCCGGCGTCGGAGAGCTGCGTGCCGATCTCCTTCTCGCAGTGGAGCACCGGAAAGACGATCCCGGCGCCAAGCCACTCGTCGGCGATCTCGCGCAGATGATCGTAGTAGACCGGCAGCATCATCAGCTCCGCGCCGTCGCACAGTCCGCGCCGCTGGAGATCGGGCTGGATGCGGGTGACGAGGTGATAATTGTAGCCGTTCAGGCGGCTGACGATGGTGCCGGTGGAGCAGTAGAGATTTCTCGTTTTCATGTGCATTTTGCCGGTCCGCGCCGCGGCGCGGACTTCCTTTTCCAATATGCACCTATTATATCACACAATCCGCGCCGGCGCAAGGCGGAGCGCGCGTTTTGCCGCCGCGCTCTTGACAGACGCGCGCGGCTGTATTATAATGAATCCGCTGAACGCGGATTTTCCGGGCGAGGCCCGATCCGAAAAACACCCACGGAGGAACAACATGAATTTCCGTCAGGTCCATCTCGATTTCCACACCAGCGAAAAAATCGCCGGCATCGGCTCCCGCTTCTCGAAGAAGCAGTTCCAGGACGCGCTGCGGCGCGGCCACGTCAACTCGATCACGCTTTTCTCCAAGTGCCATCACGGCTGGGCGTATCATCCCTCCAAGGCCAACGAGCGGCATCCCGGCCTTGATTTCGATCTGCTTGGCGCCGAGATCGAGGCCGCGCACGAGATCGGCGTCAAGACGCCGGTCTACATCTCGGCGGGGCTGGATGAAAAGCTGGCGCGCCGCCATCCCGAATGGCTGATGCGCGGCCGCGACGAATCCCTCAACTGGGCGCGCGATTTCACCCAGCCGGGCTATCATCAGTTCTGCCTCAACACGCCGTATCTCGACATCCTGCTCGCGCAGATTGCCGAGGTCGTGCAGAATTACGACGCGGACGGCATTTTTCTCGATATCGTCGGCGTCCGCCGCTGCTGGTGCCAGAACTGCATCCGCACGCTGACGGAGGAGGGCAAGGATCCCTACGACGAGGCGAACATCACCGCGCTCGGCGAGCGCACCTATGCGAATTACACCCGCCGCGTCCGCGAAACGATCGACCGCTACAAGCCCGGCCTGCCCGTCTTCCACAACGGCGGACACATCCGCCGCGGCCGGCGCGATCTCGCCTTCATGAATACGCATCTGGAGCTGGAAAGCCTGCCGACCGGCGGCTGGGGCTACGATCATTTCCCGATGTCCGCCGCCTACGTGCGCACGCTCGGGCTGGAATATCTCGGCATGACCGGCAAGTTCCACACCTCCTGGGGCGAGTTCGGCGGCTTCAAGCATCCGAACGCGCTCCGCTATGAGGCTTCGCTCAGCGCCGCATTCGGCGCGAAGTGCTCGATCGGCGACCAGATGCACCCGCTCGGCTTCCTCGATCCGGCGACGTATGATCTGATCGGCGCGGCCTACGGGGAACTCGAGCAGAAGGAGCCGTGGCTCGACGGCGTGCGTCCCGTGACCGACATCGCCGTCCTCTCGCAGGAGGCGGTCGCCAACTACTTCCATGAGCCGGAGGGCGCGCGCAACGGCACGCGCGGCGACATCGGCGCGGTGCGCGTGATGCTGGAGGGGAAGTATCTCTTCAACATCGTCGATACCGAGGCGCCGCTCGACGGCTACCGCCTCGTGATCCTGCCGGACACGATCCGCCCCGACGCGGCGCTGGAGGAAAAGCTCGCCGCCTACGTGCGCGGCGGAGGCAGGCTGCTCGCCACCGGCGTCTCCGGCCTGCGGCGCGGCGAGGACGTCTTCGCCTTCGATCTTGGTGCGCGCTACGTCGGCCCGAGCGCGTACCGGCCGGTCTACTTCCGCCCCGGCTTCCCGATCGCGGAGTGGCCCGAGACGTCGTTCGTGATCTACGCGCCCGCGCAGGACATCGAGGCGACGGGCGAGTGCCTCGCCGCGCGGGAGAATCCCTATTTCAACCGCACCGTCGAGCATTTCTGCTCGCACAAGCACGCGCCGAACGATCCGTCGGTGCGGTATCCGGCCGTGACGGTCGGCCCGGACGGCGCCTACGTCTCCGCCGCGCTCTTTGAGGAGTACGCCGTCTGCGGCAGCCTGATCGCCAAGCGGATCCTCACGCACGTGATTGACACGCTGCTCGGCGAGGAGAAGACGCTTACGACCGATCTGCCCGCGCAGGGCATCGCCACGCTGATGGAACAGAGCGAGCAGAACCGCCTCGTCATGCATCTGCTGTATGCCTCGCCGGTCAAGCGCGGTGAGGGCATTGAGGTCATCGAGGACGCCATCCCGCTCTATGACGTGCACGCCGCGCTGCGCCTGCCGCGCGCGCCGCGCCGCGTCTATCTCGCCCCGTCCGGCGAGGAGCTCCCCTTCGCCTGGGAGAACGGAAAGCTTACCTTCACCGTGCCGAAGCTGACGATCCACGCCATGGCCGTCGTCCAGTTCTGACGGATTTCGACAAATGCATAAATCCATCCATAATTCGGCATGTGCCGAATTATGGATGGATTTCTTTTATTCCGGCTCTTTTGCCAGCGTGCGGCGCAGGGCGCGCCGCACGCGGTTGATGTGCCGCTCGAAATCGCCGCTCTCGATCAGCTCGGTCAGCACGTACTGCTCGAAGGTCGGTACCGGACAGGCGTAGAAGCCGAGACGCGCCTCGTACTGCGCAGCCAGCGGCGCGGGCAGCACCATGTAGCCGACGCGCAGCGAGGGCGAGATGGTTTTCGAGAAGGTGTTGAGATAGATCACGTTCTCACGGCGGGCGAGCGAGAAGAGCGTCGCGGCCGGCTGACCGGAGACGGAGAATTCCGAGCCGTAGTCGAACTCGAGCAGATACCGGGGGCCCGCCTCCGACCAGAGGACGTACTCGTGGCGCTTGGAGGCCGAGGCCGTCACGCCGCTGGGAAAGCTGCGGTAGGGCGTCGTGTGCAGGATCTCGGCGTCCGTCGCCGCCAGCGCGGCGCTGTCGATGCCGTCCGATGAGAGCGGCAGGAGCCGGTACGGCACGCCCGCCGCCGCGAAGATCTGCTCGATCTTCTTGTACGGCGGCGATTCGGTGGCGTAGACGCGCTCCCGCCCGAGCAGCGCCATGATCTGCCCGTAGAGGTACTCGGCGCCGGAGCCGATCACGATCTGCTCCGGCGCGGCGCGGATGCCGCGGTTGCGCGCCAGATACTGCGTCAGGACGCGGCGCAGCGCGAAAAGGCCGGCGTGCGGCGAGGGCGCCAGCAGCGCCTCGCCGTATTCGCTCAGCACGCGGCGCATCGTCCGGCTCAGCTGCGGAAGCGAAAAATCGGGGTACGAATGCGCCGCGGCGGGCGGCTGCGGCGCCGGGTGCGGCCGGGCGGCGGAGGCGGCAAAGCCGTCCGTCGGGCGGAAGAGGACAAAATAGCCGCTGCGCTCGCGCGCCTCGGCGTAGCCCTCGTCGCAGAGGAGCGAGTAGGCGTGCTCGACGGTGATCGTACTGACGCCGCACTCCTCGGCGAGCAGGCGCTTGGAGGGGAGACGGGCGGCGAAGGGGTAGACGCCGGCGACGATGTCGCCGCGCAGCTGTGCATAGAGCTGCAGATAGGCCGGTCGCTTGTCCGGATCGATGACGTAGCGCATCTGGTTATATAAAAATCTCCGATTCTGAGTATTTTATGTGGTCAGATCCTATTGTATAATACTGTACAGCCAAAAGCAAGGGGTTTTCGGAAAATGAATGAAAAAAACCATGAGAATCAATCGCGGGACGTCACCCGCCGGATCTGCGCCGCGGCGCTCTTTACCGCGCTGAACGTGATCATGAGCTCCTTCGGCATTCCCGTGCCGGGCGGGCATCTCTATCTGTGCGACGTCGTGATCTGCACGGCAGCGATCCTGCTCGATCCGCTCAGCGCCTTTGTCGCCGGCGGCGTCGGCGCCTTTCTCGGTGATCTGCTCTTTTATCCGCTGCCGATGTTCGTCTCCCTTGTGACGCACGGGGCGCAGGCGGTCGTGATTTCTGTCTATTCCCATTATTTGTTGAAGCGCCGCCCGGCGCTCGCGTCCGGCATCGGCGTGACGCTCGGCGCGGTCATCATGGTCGCCGGCTATACGCTGGGCAAGGCGTTCATCTACAGCACGCCGGAATACGCGATCCTGAAGCTGCCCTATGAGATCCTGCAGGCGGCGGTGGGCGCCGTCGGCGGGATGCTGCTCTGCTGGAAGTGCGGCCTGCGGAGGCTGTATCACCGTTTTATCGGCGCGTGACGCGCTTCGGCAAATGAATAAAACGGGCGTGATTTCCGCATCTGCAGAAATCACGCCCGTTTTTCAGTTCAGAGTCTCACTCCAGCGTCCACGCGGTCATCGGCTGCCAGGCGTAGAGCGTGCCGACCGGCGGCGCCTCTTCCTTCCCGTGCAGCACGCGGAAGACGACGGCGAGGGAGAAGTCCGTCCGCTTGTCCGGCGTGATGACGCAGAGCTTCGTCAGATTGCTGCGGGCGTATTCGCCCGCGGCGTTTTTGTAATTGGGATCATAGGAGTTCGCATCGCGCACGCTGAAGCGCAGCGAGGCGTCGTCCGTCACCATCTCGATGTACATCGCGTGGCCGCCGTCGCGGATCATGGCGGTGCGGCCGTCCTCCGAGACGGTGATTTTGCCGCGGGTGTGCACCTGCCAGCGGATGATCTCCGGCGTTTTGAGGTGCACCTCATCCTGCACGATCACGTTCGAGCGGCCGTCGCGGAAGAGGATGCCGCGCGTGCCGCGCTCCATCTGCGTGTAGGCCGTGGTCATGTCGAGCACGGCCAGCGCCGCGTCCTCGGCGGATTCGACGCGCGTGAAGACGCCGGTGGCCGTCGGTACCTGATCCGGGACGCGGTAGGAGACGTCGCCGATGACGAGCGTGTTCTGCCCCTCGGCGCGCTTGCGGTAGTAATTCCAGCGCAGGGCGTTGAAATATTGCGGCAGCTCGTAGGAATCGGAGCCGAGATCGTCGAGGAAGCGGTACCCGTCGCCGTCGATGACGAAGTTGCCGATGTCGAGATCCCCGTGGGCGACGGAGTTGGAGCCGCCGCCGAAGCCGACGAAGGTGGCGTCGTCCTCCCAGGTGTTGCGCATCGTCACCGCGCCGACGTTGAGGAAATGCGCGTCGAGCGGCATCGTCAGCGAGGGACTGATGTCCGGATCGTACCAGAGCACGTCGAAGAAGGTGACGGGCTTGATGCCGCGCTCCACCTGCGTGTAGCGCAGGCAGCGGAGATCGGGATCGCCGGTGCGGCGGGCAAACCAGGTGATGCAGCTGGTGTCGATCCGGTTGCGGCTGCCGTCGTTGAAGTTCCAGCTGCAGTCCTCCGTTTCAAAATAGGCGGCGAAGTAGGCGGAGGCGGCGAATCCCGGCGAAGCAAAGACGCCGTAGTCTCTGCCGCAGGCGGCGTCAAGCGAGGCGACCATGTACTGCATATACTGCGTGCCGAAGGACCAGTAGCCCGGGGATTCGACGTAGCCGCCGTCGGGTGCGTAGGAGAGCATGCTCGCCTCGACCCCCGCGAGCGCAAAGGAGATGAGGCGGCTCGCGTCCTCCGGGTACACGCCGGCGACGGCGACGGCGGCGGCGGTGAGTCCGCCGTTGCAGACGCCGCTCCAGTTGTTGTCGCCCCAGATGCCGCGCCGGCCCTCATAGACGTCGAGGCCGGGCAGCACGCCCTTCTCGTAGAGCGCGCGCTCGATGTGGCCGCGCGTCTCCCCGCTCAGCTCGTCGTAGAGCCAGTCGTAGCCGGTGGCCACCGCCGCGCACATGACGCCGGTGTCCAGAAAGTGATCCGGATGCCAGTCGGGGAAGGCGCAGACCGCCTCCATCTCGCAGATGGCGCGCTCCGCGTAACGCTTCTCGCCGGTGATGCGGTAAAGAAGCGACCAGGCGCCGATGCGGGAAAGGGCCGTGTTTGAGACGTTGAGCAGTCGGTTGGCGGTGATCGTGTACGTCAGCGGCGCGGCGGCAAACTCCGAGGAGGCGGTGCCCATGCTTCTGACGAGCCGGTCGGTCAGCGCCTTGAAGCGGCTGTCCGTGCGGTATGCGGAGGCGAGGCGGGCGAAATCGTCCGCGGACGCCATGACGCGGGGATGAACGTCGCCGCCGAGATGCGTCTGCATATCGCGCAGCACCGTCTCCGCGTCGGGGCGGACGAAGACCATCTCCCGCGCGATGCGGAAGAGGGTCGAGAGATTCTTTTGCAGATCAAAGAGATCGTCCTTGTCCGAGAGGATCACCGTGCCCATCTCATCGGTGTAGGTTTCCGTGAAGCCGAAGAGGGCGGCGAGATGGCCGGCGGGCACGAAGAGCGAGTCGCCGCGCAGGGCGACCGTGAAGCCGAGCGGCGTCGTATGCCCGTCGATCTCGGCGGCGTCCTTCTGCGCGGTATAGACGTACTTTTTGCCGCCGAGCGTCATGCGCAGCACGCCCTCGGCGGCGTTGTATTCGGCGTCCTCCGTCCGCACGGCGGCCAGCGGCGCAAGCGGCAGCCAGAGCGTGCCGTCCTCCGTGAACGGCACGGAGCGGTCGTCGCGCGCGCTGATCTTCACCAGCTTCTGATCGACGACGGCGCGGCTGCCGCCGAGCAGGAAGGCCGCGGCGCCGCGCAGCTGCGGGATCTCCGCGAGCGGATTGACGGCGTCCATGTTCGTGTAGAGCTGGATGTTGTCCAGATAGAGCACGGTGTCGAGACTGTTGGACTGCCCCCAGCCGGTGCTGGTGACGGCCATGTTTTCGATCTGATCCCAGCCGAGCGGCGAGCGGGAGACGCTCATCCGGTCGAGCCGCCAGCTGTAGTACGACCAGCCGGCCTCCGCGATCTTCACGGTGCCGGTGGAATAGTAGTCGGAGCCCTCGGAGGCCTTGTTCTCGCTGTTGAAGTTGAGGACGAAGGTCTGTCCCACGGCGCTCTCGTCGGCATACATCCAGAAGGAGAAGCCTTCAAAACGGGACAGATCCGGCGTCTCGGGCACAAAGGACAGCGTCGGCATGTTGCGGTAGCTCCAGGCGAAGGCCTTGTCGTGGAGCTTGGTATGCGCATCCGTCAGTACGCGGGCCAGCTTGCCGCTGACCCGATCCACGTCGAGAATGGCGTAGACCTCGGAATCGGCGTCCGCGGTGAGGACGTTTTCACGCAGCGGACGCGTGACGGCGGGATCCGCCGCCGGCGCGGGTGTGACGGACCATTGAGGGATCGGGATGGTTTCGGGCATGGCGGCCTCCGTTTCGGGAATTTGGGCGGATTCGGCGGACGCGGCGTCCTCGGCGCTATCGCTGTCAGACGCCGCCGCGGTGACCGGCGGCGCGGGCGCGTCGGCAGGCGAGCAGGCGGCGAGCAGCGGCAGAAGAAGCGCGGCGGTCAAAAACAGAGTGAGAGGAAGCTTCATCGGATTTCAATGCCTTTCTGATTGGAGAGATAGGGAAGGGCGGCCGCTCAGATTTTCCGCTGATACCAGCGCGAGCCGCGGAAGCGGATGGCAGCGAAGGAGAAGCGGCAGAGCTGGTCGAGGAAGAGCGACATCCACGCGCCGATCACGCCGAGGCCGAGGGGATAGCAGAAGACGTAGGTCAAAAGCGGGCGCACGACGGCGATGGAGACAAAGGAGACGACGGCCATGTACCTCGTGTCGCCGGCGCCGTTGAGGCAGCCGCGGAAGATTACCTGGGAGATCTGAAGCGGCGAGGTGCAGGCCACGATGTAGAGCAGGATCCGCCCCGTCTCAATGATCTGCGTCTCGTCCGAGAAGAGGCGCATCAGCCAGCCGCCGCCGAAGGTGAAGAGGCAGATCAGCACCGCCGAGAAGGAGAGGCCGATCCGCTGCCCGATCTTGCCGTAGATGAGCGAATGATCCGGCCGGCGGCGGCCGAGATTCTGCCCCACGAGCGACGCGGCGGCGATGCCCAGCCCGTCGCCGACCGTGAAGGAGAGATTGATGATCGTCATCACCGACTGGTGCGTGGCGAACTGCATCGTCCCCAGATAGGCGACGAGCTTGGCGTAGGTGAAGAAGCCGAAGCGCATGAAGAGCTGGTCGACCATCGAGCCGCTGCCGATGGAGAGCATCGTTTTCAGCTGCGGCAGATCCCAGTGGAAGAAGTCGGAGAGGGTCAGACGCAGAAAGCGGTCCTTATGCAGCACAGAGCGGAGCGAGATGACGGCCGAGGCCATGCCGCCCATGGCGGTGGCTATGGCGGCGCCGGTCACGCCGAGACGCGGGAAGCCGAGGTAGCCGTGGATCAGAAGCGCGTTGAAGACGATGTTGACGCCGTTGGCCGTCAGGTTCGTCACCATGGAGATGCGCGTGTTGCCGCAGCCGCGCTGCGCGGCGTTGATCATCAGGGAGAAGACGGAGAAGTTCATGCCGATCATCACGATGCGGAAGTACGGCACGGACAGCTCGATCGTGTCCGGCTTTGCGCCGGCGAAGAGCAGAAGCGGCCGCGACACGGCGAAGGCCAGAACGGTCAGCGCCGCGCAGAGCACGGCGGCGATCGGCAGGATCATCGCGAGGCACCGGTTGGCGTCCCGCTGCCGTCCCTCGCCGAAGCGGCGCGCGACCATCGCGTTCACCGCGATGCTGAAGGAGAGAAAGATCGCGTAAAAGAGCAGCCGCGGCTGGTTCGTCAGCCCGACCGCGGAGATGGCCTCCTCCCCGCAGGAGGAGACCATCACGTTATCGACGAAGGAGACGAGGCCGACCAGCACCGACTCCATCAGCGCCGGCCAGGCGATGCGGATATAATTTGTATAGAATTCCCGCGCTGGATACACCTCCGCCATTCGCTGCGAGGGGCGGAGCATATACTGCGGGAGAAAGAAGCGTCGCAGAACGCCGGGCCTTCCGTCCATTCCTTACCGGACCGAATAGGTGACGGCGAAGGAGGCGGACTGTCCGCGTCGGCGCAGGATCAGCACGTGGCGCAGATGATCCGCCGGGTTGCCCGGCGCGCGGGCGGTAAAGATCTCCGCGTCACCGGCGTCCTCGACGGCGACGGTCAGCGTTTTGCCGCCGAGCGTAAAGGCGGCGGTGAAGGCGCCGTCGGCCGCGCGCCGCGTGACCTCGGTGAAGTGTTCGTAGCCGCGGCCGCCGTCAAGCGCCGGGAGGCGCTCGAGCGCTTCGGCGGAATACGCCGCCTCGCCGTCGCAGTGGAAGATCCAGTCGAAGACGTGCTCCCCCTCGGCGGCCTCAAAGACCGTGCGGTCGGCGAGGGCGTCGCCCTCGGCCGTCAGCGTGCGCGAGGCCCGGCGGATGCCCGGCCAGGCGTTTTCTTCCATCACGGCGCGCACGCCGTTCTCCGTCTCCTCGACGTGCGAGGCGAAGACGCCGCCCGGCATGCCGCCATCCACGCAGACGCAGTTGTGCGACGGCGCGCGCCGGTACCAGGTGGGGACGAGCGGATGCGCATAGCCCGGCGTGCCGAGGTCCTCGGAGAAGGGCGGCAGACGCAGCGACAGATAATCCTGATGCATGTGGCTCTGCTCGAGCACGCCGCTTTTGAGGATGGCGAAGACGGGCGAGCGCAGCACGGCCAGATTCGTCGCGCCGAGCAGGACCACATCGCTCTCCGCGACGGTGTAGAACAGCTCCATCGCGGGCGGCGGATTCTGGCCGGTGCGCTCGCGCAGCAAGCGCGCCGTCTCTGCAAGGGAGCGGTCGCCGCTGATGCGCGCGGCGCGGAAGATCAGCGTGGAGGCGCTGCGGAGCGAGGCGGGATACCAGCCGTCGTTGAGGGCCGGCAGGCTGCATCCGTCGTGCGAGAGGGCGATCGGCGAGGTATACATGCGCTCGAAGGCCGCGAAGAGCGGATCATCCGGCGCGCTCTCCGCGTAGAGCGCGAAGAAGTTGGTCAGCGCCTCGACTGTATAAAAATGATAGGTCATCGAGCATTCGCGCCAGAAGCCGTCGGCGGTGAAGCCTTTTTTTACCTGATTGCGGATGCCGAACTCGCTCTCCACGGCGATCTCGAGGAGCTCCCGGTCGCCGTAGAAGAGGCCGATCATGCCGACCGCGCACTTCAGCCAGGTGGGGATGTTGTGGATCATGTTCGACTGCGGGAGAAGCAGGTCGGCCAGCGGGCGGAAGAATTTTTCGTACCACGCCCGCTTCTTTTCCTCGGGGATCAGCGCCTCGCACGGCTTGAGCGCGCGCAGGATCGCGATGCACCAGACGGCCTCGTCCAGTCCCTGTTCCATGACCTTGCCGCGTCCGGCGTGCCGGCCGTGCACCGGGAATTCGGCGTAGTGATCGGCGTAGAAATCGACGTAGCGGATGAGGAAGGCGAGCGCGTCTTCATTTCCGAGCAGCGCGCAGACGGCCACGTCGAGCAGCATCCCGCCGAAGTGGGACCGGTAGTAGTAGACCCACGCCGCGTCGTAGGCCGGGCCGCTGGCGGTCGCGCCGCAGCGCGGGCAGGTGAAGGTGTTCGGCGGCGCGTAGGGCATGAGCAGATTGAACTGCATCTGCGAGGCGCACTGCGGGCAGTTGAAGTCGTGACCCCAGCCGCTCAGCCACTCGACGTGATCGTCGAAATGCGTCATGGCGAAGGCGGCAGATTTCTCGACGCGCTCCCAGCATTCGGCATAGTGCGCGTCCGAGGCGATCAGACGCCGGATCACGTCGGACGGGTTGGAAAAGCGATAGCCGCTGCGAATCATGAGAGATCCTCCGTATATTTTGTGTTTCAGCAGGATTATAGCACATCCGGCGCGCCTTGGCAACCGGTTGCGGGAAATTTCCCGGTTTTCGTGCGAAGTGGACAAACATCGCCGTCTGTTCCTTCGATTTGAAAATTTCTTAATCCTCGCGCCCGGCGCGCTGTGATAGCATAGCCGGTACGCGGCGCGCCCGCCGCGGAATAATTCGATAGGGAGATTCAATCATGAATGGAAAACCATTTGCAGACACCCTGGAAACCCACGCAGAGCTTCTTCGCTGTGAAACCCGTCTCGCCGCCCCGCATCTTCTCTTATGCACGTGCCTGTACCGCGTCCCCGCGGAGGGCCGCGCTGCCTGCGGCCTCGCCGTTCTCTCGCTGGATCTGACGGACGGCGCGTCCGAGTGCTCCTCGGCGCCCGACGTCGCCGTCTCCGAGACGGAAGCGGAGACGCTTTATTCCCTTGTGACGGAAGGACTTGTGACGCCGTGCGCGCTCGGCGGGGTGATAGAGGACTGGCTGGGTACGCGCTGAGAGCGAATCTGCAGAAATCGGTTTTATTTTGTAACAATAATTCTCCGCAAAATCGCATGGTAAAAGATTCCTTTGGAGAGGATGCAAAAACAGGGACGGGCGAAAGTATCGCCGATCTCTTGACAAACGCGCCGCGCAGCGGTACAATTTTCTAAAGATTCCGCAACAGCAACAAGGAGATCGTCATGACCGAAAGCGAATGCCTGCTTGATTTTATTTCCCGCTCCCCGACCGCCTTTCACGCCGCCGCCTCGATCTGCGCGCGCCTGACGGAGGCGGGCTACGTCCCGCTCCCGGAGGGAGAGGCGTGGCGCCTCGCGCCCGGCGGGCGGTACTTTGTCACCCGCAACCAATCCTCCGTGATCGCGTTCCGCCTGCCGCAGGCGGACGCGGCCTCCTTTATGATGGTCGCCGCGCACAGCGACAGCCCCTGCTTCAAGCTGAAGGAGAACGCCGAGAGCGAGGCGGCGGGTTTTTATACCCGCCTCAATACGGAGCGCTACGGCGGCATGCTGATGGCGACGTGGATGGATCGTCCGCTGTCGGTCGCCGGACGGCTCGTCGTGCGGGAGAACGGGCGCATTGTCTCCCGCCTGACGGACGCCGGCCGCACCGTCGCCATGATCCCCAACGTCGCCATCCACATGATGCGCGGCGTCAACGACAACATGAGCTACAACGCCAACGTCGATATGTTCCCGATCGTCGGCGGCCGTGACGCCAGGGGCGCGCTGCGGCGCCTGCTTGCCGCCGAAGCCGGCGTCGACGAGGCCGATATCCTCGCGGCGGATCTGCTGCTCTACTCCCGTGAGCCGGGATACGTCTGGGGTGTGCGGGACGAGTTTGTCTCCGCGCCGCGGCTGGACGATCTGCAGTGCGCGTTCAGCGCGCTCGAGGGCTTTCTTGCCGCCGGCGAGTCCGCGGCGATCCCGCTGCTCGCTGTGCTCGACAACGAGGAGGTCGGCAGCCAGACCAAGCAGGGCGCGGCCTCGACGTTCCTTGCGGACGTCCTCGCCCGCATCGCCGACGCGCGCGGCTTTGATCTGCGGCGCGCGGCCGCCGCGAGCTTCCTCGTCTCGGCCGACAACGCGCACGCCGTCCATCCGAACCATCCGGAGCTCTCCGACGCGAATCACCGTCCGCGCCTCAACGGCGGCGTCGTCATCAAGCACAACGCCGCGCAGAAGTACACGACCGACGCCGTCTCCGAGGCGATCTTCGCCTCCGTCTGCGACGCGGCCGGCGTGCCCGTGCAGTACTTCGCCAACCGCTCCGATATGGCCGGCGGCTCCACGCTCGGCAACATCGCCAACACGCAGTTTTCGCTGAATACCGTCGATATCGGCCTCGCGCAGCTGGCCATGCACTCCGCCTTCGAGACCGCCGGCGCCGAGGACACGGCGTACATGATCCGCGCGCTGACGCGCTTCTATTCCTCCTCGCTTGCCGCCGAGGCGGACGGCGTCTACGCGCTGCGCTGAGCGAAAAAAATCCGGCACGGTTCCCCGTGCCGGATTTTTTTCATTTTCCGTCTTGACAGCGCTGCCGGATATGTGTATAATATTTATGCGAATTTAAGTGAATATCTATGAATAAAATTCAACTAACGCCGGAAAGGACGACTATGGCCAGCCTGAAAAACCGCAGCTTTCTGAAGCTGCTCGATCTGACGCCCGACGAGATCGCCTCGCTGCTCGATCTCGCCGCGCAGCTGAAGGAAAAGAAAAAGCAGCATGTTTCCCACCGCCTCTGCGAGGGGAAGAGCATCGCGCTCGTCTTTGAGAAGACGAGCACCCGCACCCGCTGCGCCTTTGAGGTCGCGGCCGCCGATCTCGGCATGCATCCGGTCTATCTCGATCCGAAGAGCTCGCAGATCGGCAAAAAGGAGAGCATCGCCGACACCGCGCGCGTGCTCGGGCGCATGTTCGACGCCATCGAATACCGCGGCTACGGGCAAAAGATCGTCGAGACGCTGGCCGAAAAGTCCGGCGTGCCGGTCTTCAACGGCCTGACGAACGAATTTCACCCGACGCAGATCCTGGCGGATTTTCTGACGATCCGCGAGCACTTCGGCCGCCTCGGCGGCGTCCGCCTCGTCTACATGGGCGACGCCCGCTACAACATGGGCAACTCGCTCATGGTCGGCGCGGCCAAAATGGGCCTCAGCTTCTGCGCCTGCGCGCCGAAGAAGTATTTTCCCGATCCCGCGCTCGCCGCGCAGTGCCGGGCGATTGCCGCCGAGACCGGCGCGACGATCGAATTCTCTGAGGATCCCCTCGAGGCGACGCGCGGTGCGGACGTGATCTACACGGACGTGTGGGTCTCGATGGGCGAGAGCCCCGAGGTCTGGGCGGAGCGCATCGCCGATCTGACGCCGTACCGCGTGACGGCGGCGCTGATGGCGAACGCCGGGCCGCAGTGCCGCTTCATGCACTGCCTGCCCGCCTTCCACGATCTGAACACCGACACGGGGCGGGAGATCTACGAAAAATTCGGCATCGACTGCATGGAGGTCACGGACGAGGTCTTCGAGGGGCCGCAGTCCATCGTCTTTGACGAGGCTGAAAACCGCATGCACACCATCAAGGCCGTCATGGCGGCCTCGCTCGGCGGAGACTGAGCGCAGAGGAGAGGGATTTTTATGCCAAAGGATAAAAGCATACACAAGGTACTCGTCATCGGCTCCGGCCCGATCGTGATCGGCCAGGCCGCGGAGTTCGATTACGCCGGCGCGCAGGCCTGCCGCGTGCTTCGCGAGGAGGGGATCAATACCGTCCTCGTCAACTCCAACCCGGCGACGATCATGACCGACAAGCATCTCGCCGACGAGATCTATCTCGAATCGCTCAACGCGGAGACCGTCGCCCGCATCATCGAAAAGGAGCGGCCGGACGGCATCCTCGCCGGACTCGGCGGCCAGACCGGTCTGACCATCGCCATGCAGCTGACGCGCAACGGGACGCTGGAGAAATACGGCGTCCGGCTGCTCGGCACGAGCATCGACGGTATCGACCGCGCCGAGGACCGCGAGCTGTTTCGGGACACGATGCGCGAAATCGGTCAGCCGGTCGTTCCCTCGGACATCGCCGAGGATGTGGAGAGCGCCGTGCGCATCGCCGCCCGGATCGGCTATCCGATCATCATCCGCCCCGCCTTCACGCTCGGCGGCACCGGCGGCGGCATCGCGGAGAACGAGGAGGAGCTGCGCGTCATCGCGCGCACTGGTCTCGACCTGTCGCCGATCACGCAGGTGCTGGTAGAGAAGTGCATCTCCGGCTGGAAGGAGATCGAATTCGAGACGATGCGCGACGAGAGCGGCTGCGCCGTCTCCGTCTGCTCGATGGAGAACGTCGATCCCGTCGGCATCCACACCGGCGATTCCATCGTTGCCGCGCCGGCCCTGACGCTGAGCGGGCGCGAATTCTCCATGCTGCGGCAGGCCGCGCTCGACATCGTGGCCGCCATCGGCATCATCGGCGGCTGCAACTGCCAGTTCGCCCTCAAGCCGGACGGCTCGGAGTACGCTGTGATCGAGGTCAATCCGCGCGTCTCGCGCTCCTCCGCCCTCGCCTCCAAGGCGACGGGCTATCCGATCGCCAAGATCACGACGCGCCTCGCCCTCGGCTATCTGCTTTCTGAAATCAGGAATCCCGAAACGGGCTTTTCGCTCGCCGGCTTTGAGCCGGCGGTCGACTACATCGTCGTCAAGTTCCCGAAATGGCCGTTTGAGAAGTTCGCCGGCGCCAGCCGCCGCCTCGGCACGCAGATGAAGGCGACCGGCGAGGTCATGAGCATCGGCCCGACCTTCGAGTGCGCGCTGCTCAAGGCGGTGCGCGGTGCGGAGATCGGACTGGACACGCTGAACGCCCCGCCGCTCTCGGACGACAGTCTGCGCGCGCGTCTCGCCGCGCAGGACGACCGGCGCATCTTTACGGTCTTCGAGGCGATCAAGGCGGGCATGAGCGATGCGGAGATCTATGAGATCACGAAGATCGACTGGTATTTTCTCGCCAAGCTGCGGGGCCTTGCCGACTTTGAGGCAAAACTTGCACGCGAGGGCGCGACGGCGGACAACGTCCGCGCCGCCAAGGCGTTCGGCTATACCGACGCCGCGATCTGCCGCCTCAGCGGCGCCTCGGCGCTGCCGGAGACGCCGTTCACCTATCAGATCGTCAAGACCTGCGCCGCCGTTTTCGGCACCGACCGGCCGTATTTCTATTCGCAGATCGGCGGAGACTGTGAGGCGCGGTCGTTTGCGCGCAGCGGCAAGCCAGTCGTGATGGTGCTCGGCTCCGGCCCGATCCGCATCGGGCAGGGCATCGAGTTCGACTACAGCTCCGTGCACTGCGTCTGGACGCTCCGGGAGATGGGCTACGACGTGGTGATCGTCAACAACAACCCGGAGACGGTCTCCACCGACTACGACACGGCCGACCGGCTCTATTTCGAGCCGCTGACGCCGGAGGACGTCTGGAACATCCTCTGCGTCGAGCAGCCGATCGGCGTGGTCGTCGCCTTCGGCGGGCAGACCGCCATCAAGCTGACGCAGTTCCTGGACCGGCAGGGGGTGACGATCCTCGGCACCTCCGCTGAGAGCATCGATATCGCCGAGGACCGCGCGCGCTTTGACGCGCTGCTCGAGCAGTTCTCGATCCGGCGGCCGAAGGGCATGGGCGCGCGCACGCTGGAGGAGGCGGTGAACGCCGCCGAGACGCTGGGCTATCCGGTGCTGCTGCGCCCCTCCTACGTGATCGGCGGGCAGAACATGACGATCTCTCGCTCCCGCGCGGACACCGTGCGCTATATGGAGAAGATCCTCTCCGGCGGCATCGAGAACCCGGTGCTGGTCGATAAGTATATGCCCGGCATCGAGCTGGAGGTGGACGTGATCTCCGACGGGCAGGACGTCCTCATCCCCGGCATCATGGAGCACATCGAGCGCGCCGGCGTGCACAGCGGCGACTCCATTGCCGTCTATCCGCCGTACAATCTGAACGACACCTTCCTCAAGAAGGTCTGCGACTGCTCGGAGAAGCTGGCCCTCGCGCTCGGCACGAAGGGACTGGTCAACATCCAGTATCTGATCTATGAAAACGAGCTTTACGTGATCGAGGTGAACCCGCGCGCGTCGCGCACGGTGCCGTACATCAGCAAGGTGACGAACGTGCCGATGGTCGACCTCGCCGCGCGCGTGATGCTCGGCGAGCCGCTGGAGAGCCTCGGCTACGGCACGGGACTCTACCGCACGCCGCCGTACTGCGCCGTCAAGGTGCCGGTCTTCTCCTTTGAGAAGCTCAGCGACGCCAACTCCCTCCTCGGCCCGGAGATGAAATCGACCGGCGAGGTGCTCGGCATCGGCAAGACGATGGCGGAGGCGCTCTTCAAGGGCCTGACCGCCGCCGGCTTCTCGGTGCCCGCGCGGGACGCGCAGAAGAAGCCCGGCGTGCTGCTCAGCGTCTCGGAGAACGACTACCAGGAGATCATCTCGCTGGCCAAGCGCTTCTATGACCTCGGCATCTCGCTCTGGGCGACGAGCGGCACGGCGGCAGAGATCGCACGGCTCGGCGTACCGGTCGAGCCGGTGGCGCCGTCGGACGTTATGGCGCTGCTCGAGTCGCGGCGCGTCTCCTACGTCGTCTACACCGGCGCGGTGCACGACGCCACCGTCGGCGACTACATCGCGCTCCATCGCCGCGCGATGCAGCTCGGCATCCCCTGCCTGACCTCGCTCGACACGGCGGGTGCGCTGGCGGACATCATCGAGAGCCGCTTCACCGCCCGCAACGTGGAGCTGGTGGACATCAACGCCATGCGCCCGTGGCGGCAGACGATCCGCTTCGCCAAGATGCACTCCTGCGGCAACGATTACATCTTCGTCGAGAACTTCGACGGGCGCATTCGCTGCCCGGAGTCGCTGTGCGTCAGCCTCTGCACGCCGCACTACGGCATCGGGGCGGACGGCATCGTCCTGATCGAGCCGTCCTCCGTCGCCGACGCGAAAATGCGCTCCTTCAACCGGGACGGCAGCGAGGGCCGCATGGCCGGCAACAACATCCGCTGCGTCGCCAAATATCTGTACGACAAGGGCTGCGTCCGCAGTGAGAATATCTCCGTGGAGACACTGAGCGGCGTGCACCGCATGAAGCTCCATCTGCGCGACGGCAAGGTCAGCTCCGTCACGGTCGACATGGGCCGCGCCGTTCTGACGCCGGCGGAGATCCCGGTCACGATCGGCGGGGAGCGGGCGCTGGACGTGCCGCTGACGGTCGGCGGGACGGAATACCGCGTCAGCTGCGTCTCCGTCGGCAATCCGCACGCCGTCGTCTTCTGCGACGGGCTGGACGCGCTCGAGCTTCCCTCGATCGGCCCGGCCTTCGGCGCGCTTCCGGTCTTCCCGGCGGGGGTGAACACGGAGTTCGTGCGCTTCGTCAACAAGACGACCCTGCGCATGCGCGTCTGGGAGCGCGGCAACGGCGAGACGCTCGCCTGCGGCACCGGCGCCTGCGCGGCGGTGATCGCGGCCTGCGAGCGCGGGCTGTGCGAGCGCGGCACGGACGTGACGGTCAAGCTCCTCGGCGGCGACCTCACGGTCAATTACACCGACGAGCGCGTCCTGCTCACCGGCAGCGCCGTCCTCGTCTTCGAGGGCGAGTTCGAATACTGATTGGCCTCGTTGGCGCGAGGAATGCGTTTCGCCCGGCGACATTTCTTCCCCGCCTTCCTCCGTCCTGCTGCGCGGATCCCTGTGTCTCGGAAAAAACGGGATGCTCCATAAAAATCCGCCGGAGAAGGCGTCGTTTGACGCATTCTCCGGCGGTCTCTTTTCCTTTCTTTTCGGGACAGGATTCGCCGCACTCCCGCATCAGGCAAGGAGATAGGGCGGTGCGGAGGGAAGGAAACTTCGCCGCTTGAGATGGTTCCTTCCCTCCGCGCGTCCTTCTTCCTCTGAGACAGTTTGTCCGCTTCCCTGCGAAGACGTCTCGGCAATTTTTCTGCACGTCTATGGTACATCACGCCGTACCCGGCCCGTTGCGCACGTCCGTGACGCGCAGCACCCCGCCGGATACCGTGAAATCGATTTCCCACGCGCCGAAGCGCATCGTGTATTCGCGTCCGTCGTCCTGATAGGACGGGCGCGGATCCTCCGCGAGACACGCGCACAGCGCCTGCCGCTTGTCCGCCGGGATGCGCGCGAGCAGCGGCTCGGGAAAGTCGACGGTCAATCGCTCCTCCCAGTGCGCGTCCGCATAGCCGCCGACGGCGTCCGGATGGGCGTCGGCCAGCGGCAGATAGGGCTTGACGTCCCAGATCGGCGTGCCGTCCACGAGATCGGCGCCGCCGACGAGGAGCACCGCGCCCTCGCTCTCCGTCTGCTCCACGCCGAGCAGACGTACGGCGGAGAGTCCGATCGGATTCGGCCGGAAGGGAGAACGGCTGGCGAAGACGCCGACGCGCGTGTTGCCGCCAAGGCGCGGCGGCCGCACCGTCGGCGACCAGACGTCGCGGTGGGAGAGGGAAAAGTCGAACAGCAGCCACAGATGCGAGAAGGCCTCGATGCCGCGCAGCGCGTCCGGGTTCCGGAATTCGGGCAGAAAGACGACGCGGCCGACGAGCGACGGCACGCGGCCGCTCTGGCGGGGGATCCCGAATTTGTCCGGAAAATCCGTGCGGATCACGGCGACGGGGCGCATGGCGGTTTTGTTCATAGGGCGGCTCCTTTGGCGGTCGGGGAGAAAAATCAATACATTTTATATTATACAATGGAACGCGCGGAAAATCAAGAGGCGCGCGGCGGCGCCGGATATGGATATAAATACCATCCGGAGCTGATTGTGGAGGCAGAGGAAAAATAAAACCGGTTTTTACGCGAAAAAACGCAAGAAAATTTGGAAATCCACTTTACAAGCCCCGGCGCATGTGGTATAATGTTTGCAAATATATAGTACTTGCTCGAGAGTTTGGGATTCGGAGGGTTTGGATGAACGAGAAGCAGGAAACTGTTGAGATAGACCTTTTGCAGATCGTTTCCACGATCCTTCGCCGGTGGTGGATCATCGCCATCTCCGCCGTCGTCTGCGGCGCCGTGATGTTTCTGTATACGTATTACGCGGTCGCGCCGACGTTCAAGTCCTGGGTGGATCTGTACGTCAACAGCTCGACGATCTCCGTCGGCAGCGTCAGCATCAGCTCCGGCGAGATCAGCGCCTCCCGCGCGCTCGTGCAGACCTATTCCAGCATCCTCAAGACCCGCCTGACGCTGGAGGAGGTCATCCGCCGCTCCGGTGTGTCCTACACCTACGGACAGCTTGACAAGATGGTCAGCTGCGCGTCGGTCAACAACACGGAGATCTTCCGCGTCACCGTTACCTCCACCGATCCCGAGGAGGCCTGCCTGATTGCCAACACGATCGCAGACGTGCTCCCGGAACGCGTGTCCGGCATCATTGACGGCAGCTCCGTGCGGCTGGTCGATCCGGCGGTGGCCGCGACGGCCCGTTCCAGCCCGAGCTACAGCCGCCAGGCGGCGATCGGCATGCTGGTCGGCATCGTCGTCAGCGCGGCGGCCGTCGTGCTCTACGACTTCCTCAACGATACCATCCGCTCTGAGGACTGGATCGTTTCCACCTTCAAGGAAGAGATCCCGCTGCTCGCGGTCGTTCCCGAGGTCGGCTCCCAGTCCGGCCGCGGCTACTACGGAAGATACGGACACTATAAACGCTGAACGGCGGCCCGACGGACTCGCCGGGAGACGAAAAAGGATACTGAATGTTTGATTTTCTGAAGAAAAAGAACAACGGGAACCCCGAAGATCAAAATTCTCTCGGAAAAGTCGGAGAAGACCTTGACTTTGCCACGAAAGAAGCGTATAATCTTCTGAGAACCAACCTGTCTTTCTCTTTTCCCGAGAAAACGGGCGGCAGAATGATCGGCGTGACCTCCTCCTGTCCGCAGGAGGGCAAGAGCTTCACCGCCGTCAATCTTGCGTATGTTCTGGCGGAGGCAGGCAACCGCACGCTCCTGATCGACGCGGATATGCGCCGTCCCTCGCTGGCGAAAACCCTGCAGAGGCCGCTTTCCCCCGGACTTTCCAATCTGCTTGTCAACGGGGATCAGAGCGTGATCCATAAAAGCGTGCTTCACCCCAACCTGAGCGCCGTGATGGCGGGCGATCTCCCGCCGAACCCCTCGGAACTGATCAGTTCCGAGAAGATGCGCGGCATCCTCAGCGTGTTCTCCAAGCATTTTGATTTCATCATCGTGGATCTGCCGCCGGTTACCTCGGTGTCCGACCCGCTGGCGATCTCGCAGGTGGTGGACGGCGTGATCGTGGTGCTCCGCCACGAGAGGACCCGCCGCAGCGAGCTGCAGGAGACCATCCGTCAGCTCCGCTTTGCCAAGGCGCACATCCTCGGCTTCGTCTATAACGGCTATTCGCACGGAAGCGGATACTACAGACGGCGCTCGAGTTATTCCTATAAAAATTATTACTACTCTTCCTCCAATTCCGCCCAGAGCGGCGAGGATGAGACGCAGTGATCGGGAAGGGAGGCGGTTGCTGATGATGAATGGGACCTGGAAACGGGTCGCTACGCTCTTGTTTGCCGGCGTGATGCTTTTCAGCCTCGCCGCAGGCACGTCCGCTGCCACGACTTCGGGGAAAGACTATACGAGCCCGGTGGATTTTGCCACACTGCAGAAGGTAAACCCTGATATCTACGCATGGATCGATATTCCGGACACGGATATCTCCTACCCGGTGCTCAACCGGGCGGACAACAACGAGTTTTATCTGAAGCACGACAGCCTGGGGAAATACGACAAGAAGGGCGCGCTCTTCACAGAGGATTACAACTCCCTGGATTTTGAGGATCCGGTGACCATCATTTACGGGCACAACACCATCAACGGCTCGCTGTTCGGCACGCTCGAGAAGGATTATTCCGACCAGAAATTCTTCAAAAAGCACCAGAAAATCATGATCTATCTCCCGGATCGGGAATATGAGTACAAGATCTTCGCGGCGGTTCCGTACAGCAACGTACATCTTCTGTACTACTACAATTTCTCCCGTCCACGCGTATTCAATGCAGTGTTCAAGGATATGCTTTCGGTGCGCGCGCTGAACGCCAACATTGATAAGACGGTTGCGTTTGACAACACCGACGACATCCTGATCCTCTCCACCTGCCTGAATGGCAACAGCAACAAACGGTATCTGGTTCTTGCCGTGAAGACCGCGGCCAAGTAACTTCAAATTCATATTTCAGAAAGGGTACAACAATGAAGAAAATCATCTCACTCATTGCGGCGGCGGTGCTTCTCCTCAGCTTTGCATCCATTTGCTTTGCTGTGGACATCTTCACGCCGAGCGCAGAACGCGGCGGAGCTCCCGCCATCGTCTATCCGAATATTCCGGGTCATGCCAACGCGATCGCCGGAGTCTATGACGAGGAGACCGGCAGACTGCTGGCTGTCGTTGAAAACGGCGAGCTCAATGTGATCGCTTACGCCAGCAAGAACACGACGAACACGGCTGCCCGTGAAAAACTGGATGCTGCCTACAGCGAAATCATGGCTGCCAAGTCCCTCGGCGATCTCATCCCTGGGCTGGGTGATGCGCGCACGGACGTTGAGCCTGACGAGTATGTTGCCAAGGCCTTCTTCGATCTCGATGCGATGCAGGACATCATTGACTTCCTGAATGCCAACCCGAAGGCGTACCTCGAGGTTACCTTCGATACGAAGTATCAGTCTGCTTCTCAGGTTCCGACGGTTGCCTTCAACTGCGGCAACGGCTGGGAACTCGTTGCGCCGAAGCATGTTCGCTTCAACGCGTCGAACGGTTCGATCACGGTCCGTTTCTATAAGCTGTGCCCGATCATGCTCCTCCTCCCCGATGACGGCAGACTGCTCATCGCTGACGGTCACGTCGTTTCTCCGGGAACGGTGGAAGAGCCCTCCTACGGCTGGATCCTCACGCTCTCTGCGGTTGTGATGGCTTCCGCCGCCACTGCGTTTGTCGTTTCCACGAAGAAGAGACACGCTTAAACCAATAGGATTGTGGGAGATTGCACATCACGCGGTGGGCAATCTCCCTTTTTTCTTCAATTATGATGAACAAAACGAATCTGCGGAAGTTCTTTGCGCTCGCCGCGCTTTTGCTCGTTTTCGGGGCGATCGCCGGCATCCTGTTCTTTGTGGAGCATGAGCTGCGCACGGATACAGAGCCGGAAAAGGGCGCGCTGGACATCATGCGCGAGAAAGAGGTCGTCTATTTCAACGGCGAGGCGTATATGCCGCGAACGGGCGTCACATCCTATCTCGTGATCGGCCTCGATACGGACGGGGAGATGAAATCCAGCGGCTCCTACAACAACACGGCGCAGTCGGACTTTCTGCTTCTTCTGCTCATGGACCGCAAGGAGAAACGCTACACCCTTCTGCATCTGAACCGCGATACCATGACGGATATTGACCAGATCGACGTGCGCGGTCAACGGGCGGGAACTGCCTATGAGCAGCTGGCGCTGGCTCACACCTACGGCGACGGCATGCAGGTCAGCTGTGAGAATACTGTCCGCGCGGTGTCCAACCTGCTGTACGGCGTGACGATCGATCATTATCTCGCCATGACGCTGGACGCCGTGCCGATCCTCAACGATATGCTCGGCGGCGTGACCGTCACCGTGCCGCAGGATCTGACCGCAGTCGATCCCGCTCTGCGCGAGGGCGCGGTCGTGACGCTGAAGGGCAGCCAGACCGAGCATTTCATCCGTTCGCGCGGCAGCCTGGCCGATTCCTCCAACCTTGCCCGTATGGAGCGGCAGAAGGTCTATCTCTCGGCGCTGATCCAGACAGTGGCGGAGCGGGAGATGACCGACGATTTTGTGAACGACGTATTTGAACGCATCTCTCCGTACGTTCTGACCGACGGCAATCTGAACGCGCTCTCGGAGCTGTCGAAGCAGCTCACCTCGTATTCGCTCGACCGTATCCTCTCCCCGGAGGGCGAGGCGGTCGTCGGGCGCGATTTCATGGAATTCTATGTGGACGACGATTCGCTGAAAACCATCGTCGCCGATCTGTTTTACACGCGCGCCGACTGACGCGCTACGAAAGGCCTGGCGCAATGACCGATTTTCACTCGCATATCCTCCCCGGAATGGACGACGGCAGCCGATCGGCGGAAATGTCGCTCGAAATGCTTGAGACCATGGCGCGCCAGCAGATCCGTACCGTTGTCGCAACGCCGCATTTTTATGCAACCGACGAGGCGCCGCAGAGTTTTCTCGCGCGCCGCGAGGAGGCCCTTTCACGCCTGCGCGGCGTATGGCGGCCGGGCCTGCCGGCGGTCTGCCTGGGCGCGGAGGTCGCGTTTTTCACCGGCATCAGCCGCTCGGAGCAGATCGGCGCGCTGTGCGTGCGCGGTACGCGGATCCTGCTCGTCGAGATGCCGTTTGACCGCTGGTCGGAATCGGTAATCGCGGAGCTGATTGCCCTGCGCGCGCAGCGCGGCTTTATCACCGTCGTCGCCCATATCGAGCGCTACGCTTCCTTCCAGGCGCGCGGCATCGAGGAGCGCCTGAGCGGGCAGGGAATTCTTCTGCAGACGAACGCCTCCTGCCTGCTCGAGCGTCGCACATCGAAATATGCGCAGCGGCTGATCGCGCAGCGGCAGATCCTGCTGCTCGGCTCCGACGCGCACAACATGACTTCACGTCCGCCGAATCTGGGCGAGGCCGCGGCATTTCTCGCGCAGAAGGATCCCGCGTCCTGCGCGCGCGTGGCGCGCTTCAGCGCGGCGCTTCTCGGGAGCGCGGAGCGCGTCCTCGGCCCCTGACGAGGCCGTTTTTGCCGCCTCGGCGCCGGCCGGCCCGGCGCGGCAAAAAAAGTTTTTCAAAAAATGAAAAAAACCGTGCATACAGCCGGAAAATATGCTATAATGTATGTGGGAAAAACTATACCGCGCAAAAGAGCGCGTTTCCGGACGGAATTTGAATCGGCGGCCGTGCCGCCGGGGTTTCAAATAGAATTTTTACTTGCAAAGGAGACTTGACATGGGACTTATCAAAGCAATCACCGGTGCTGTCGGAGGAACGCTTGCGGATCAGTGGAAGGAATTTTTCTACTGTGAATCGCTGCCGGCGGACATTCTTGTCATGAAGGGCAAGAAGAAGGTGTCCGGCCGTTCCAGCAACACCAAGGGCGAGGACAACGTGATTTCCAACGGTTCCATCGTGTCTGTCGCTGACGGCCAGTGCATGCTGATCGTGGAGCAGGGCAAGGTTGTGGAGCTGTGCGCCGAGCCCGGCGAATTCCGCTATGACACCAGCCTCTCTCCGTCGATTTTTGCGGGCAGCCTCAAGGAGGGCCTCGTCGGCGCGGTGAAGGACGCGTGGGAGCGCTTTGAGTTCGGCGGCGGCGCAGGCAAAGACCAGCGCGTGTACTACTTCAACATCAAGGAGATCCCCGGCAACAAGTACGGCACCGCCAACCCGGTCCCGTTCCGCGTCGTCGTCAACGAGCAGCTTGGCTACAAGCTCTCCGTGGATCTGCGCTGCAACGGCGAGTATTCGTATAAGATCGTCAACCCGATGCTGTTCTACACGAACGTCTGCGGCAACGTCTCGAATACATATGACCGTTCCGAGATCGACAGCACGCTGAAGAGCGAGATCCTCAATGCGCTGCAGCCGGCTCTGGCCAAGATCGCCGCGCAGGGCATCGAGTATTATGAGATCCCCGCGCACACGATGGAGATCCGCGCCGCCCTCAACGAGGTGCTCTCCTCCGAGTGGGGCGAGAAGCGCGGCCTCACCGTCTTCTCCTTCAACGTCAACTCGCTCTCCATCCCCGACGAGCAGAAGAAGAAGATCACCGAGTGGGAAGAGAACGCGATGACCCTCAATCCGGCGACTGCCGCCGCCCGTCTGGCCGGCGCGCAGGCCGACGCCATGCGTACCGCGGCCGGCAATGCGGCCGGTGCGGCAACCGGGTTCATCGGCATGAATATGGCGGCCGGCGCGGCCGGCGGCGTGAACGCGGCTTCGCTTTATCAGATGGCGCAGCAGCCGGCGGCGGCCGCGGGCTGGAAGTGCCCGAAGTGCGGCGCGGACGCCACGGGCAATTTCTGCCCGCAGTGCGGCGCGAAGAAGCCGGAAGAGAAGCCCGCGGGCGCCTGGAAGTGCCCGAAGTGCGGCGCGGACGCCACGGGCAACTTCTGCCCGGAGTGCGGCACGAAGAAGCCGGAGGACGGCTGGAAGTGCCCGGAGTGCGGCGCGGTCAACAAGGGCAAGTTCTGCGCGGAGTGCGGCGCGAAGAAGCCGGCCGGCGCGAAACTCTATAAGTGCGACAAGTGCGGCTGGGAGCCGGCCGACCCCTCGAATCCTCCGAAGTTCTGCCCGGAGTGCGGCGACGTCTTTGACGACAGCGACGCCCAGGGCTGAGTATCTGATCTGATCGGCGCAAAAGAGCGGATGCCTGCATCCGCTCTTCTGCGCGCACTTTAAGGAGGTGAGACCGTGGCGGATGTAATGGAATATAAATGCCCCTGCTGCGGCGGTGCGATCGCGTTCGACACAACGCTGCAGAAACTGAAATGCCCCTACTGCGACACCGAATTTGAACTTGAGACGCTGCAGTCGTACGACAACAATCTGAAGGAAGATCAGCCGGACGAAATGCAGTGGGACACCTCCGCCGGCAGCGAATGGCAGGCCGGGGAAGCGGAGGGCATGCGGGTCTACGTCTGCAAATCCTGCGGCGGCGAGATCGTGGCCGAGGATACGACGGCGGCGATGAGCTGCCCGTACTGCGGCAATCCGGTCGTGATGTCGCAGAACGTCAGCGGCATGCTGAAGCCGGATTATGTGATTCCGTTCAAGCTGGACAAGAAGGCCGCCAAGGCGGCGTTCAAGAACTATACCAAGGGAAAAAAGCTGCTGCCGCGTCTGTTCCACGACGAGACGCATATCGACAAGATGCAGGGCGTCTACGTGCCGTTCTGGCTTTTTGACGCCGACGCCGACGCCAACATCCGGTACCGTGCGACGCGCGTGCGCACCTGGAGCGACAGCCGCTATAACTATACCGAAACCTCGTACTATTCCGTGCAGCGCGGCGGAAGCATCGGCTTCGACCACGTGCCGGTTGACGGCTCGAAGAAAATGGCGGACGATCTGATGGAATCGATCGAGCCGTACGATTTCTCGGCGGCCGTCCCCTTCCAGAACGCCTATATGGCCGGCTTCGTCGCCGATAAATACGACGTGGACGCCGAGGCGAGCATCGGCCGCGCCAACGAGCGCGTCAAGCACAGCACCGAGCGCGTCTTCGCCGACACAGTGCAGGGCTTCTCCAGCGTGATGGTGGAAAACAGCAACGTACAGCTGCACAACGGACACGCCAAATACGCGCTCTATCCGGTGTGGCTGCTCAACACCTCGTGGAACGGCGGACAGTACACCTTCGCCATGAACGGCCAGACCGGCAAGTTCGTGGGCGATCTGCCGATGGACAAGGGCGCTTACAGGAAGTATTTCATTATGGCGACGGCCCTCGTCGGCGCGATCACGATGGCGCTGACTTACCTTTGGTGGCTCTTATGAGGAGGCGTGCGATGAAGAAACTCAGTATTGCGCTGCTCCTTGTGCTGCTTCTGACGGCGCTTGTCCCTATGGCTTTGGCGGAGGACGACATTGACGAGGGCCCGGTCGAGTATTACCGCGCGATCGACGAGGCCGGCCTGCTCTCGGAATCGGAGCTTGATTCGCTGCGGAATACGCTCGATTCGATCAGCGAACGCTATAACACGAACGTCTGCGTGATCACCGTCTCCTCGCTTGAGGGCTATTCGGCGGAGGCCACGGCGGATTACTACCAGGAAGAGTTGTACCAGACCGAGGGCATTCTGCTGCTCGTCAGCATCGGCGACCGCAAATGGCATATGACGACCGGCGGGCGCGGCATCCGGACATTCACGGACTACGGCCTCGAATATCTGGAGAACTGCTTTCTCGACGATCTGAGCGGCGGCTATTACTACGACGCCTTCACGGCCTACGCCCGCGGCGCCGAGTATCTGCTCCAGTTCGAGGAGAACGGCGAGCCATACGACGTATACAGCGCGCCGAAGGCGCCCTACAACGTCGCCCTCTCCGCGGTGATCTCGATCGGCGTCGGTCTCCTCGGCGCGCTGATCTATACGAGCAAGCTCAAGGGCGAGCTCAAGCCGGTGCGCTTCCAGCCCGGCGCCGCGGCCTACACGCGGCAGGGCAGCTTCCAGCTGACCTCGTCCGGCGAGATGTTCCTCTACCGCAACGTCTCGAAAACCGCGCGGGAGAGCAGCTCGAGCCATGGCGGCAGCTCCACGCACGTCAGCTCCGGCGGCCATTCCCACGGCGGCCGCGGCGGTAGCTTCTGAACGGAGAAAATTATTCTTTTCTCCCTGAAAAGACGGAACTTTCCGGGAAGACTTCCGTCCAATCTATTGGAATCGTTCGAAACTCCGCCGCCGGGCGGACGGCCGAATCTGTACTTGTTTATACAAAGGAGAACATCATGAAGAAATCCATCAGGTGGATTGCGGCGCTGCTGGCAGCTATGCTGGCCTTTGCCGCGGTCCCGGCGCTTGCCGCGGACGGCACGCCCTATTATGCCTCGACACTCCAGCTGAATGCCGTCGATCAGGCGATCATTGCGGACATTCTGGCCGGCAAGGTCGTCCAGCTGCAGAACGGACAGTACTACGTGGAGTCTCTCAAGCAGACGATCACCCCCGAGGCGTATTCGTACTACCAGTTCCTCGTCTACAACAACCTCTATCAGAATCCCACCTACACGGCGCCGGCGATCACCTATCCGATCAACTACTGGAACCCGATCTACGGCAGCATGCCCACGATGCAGAACGTGCAGATGACGCTGAATCAGTTTGAGACGGCGTACATCGGCGCCAACGTCGGCTACGTCGGCACCGCCTATACGTACAGCAGCAGCGATACCTCGAAGGTCGTCGTGACGCAGAACGGCATGGTCCAGGCGCTTGCGCCCACCGCGAAGGATTCGCCGGTGTACGTGATGGCGTCGGTCAACGGCATCACCTACCTCGTCTATGAGATCACCGTCAACGCGGCGGAGCTCAGCCCGAGCGATTACTCCGTCTCCGTCGTGATCGTCAGCCCGGTCGTCACCGTCGGCTCGACGACGACCGTCTACGCCTATCTGATGCACAACGGCGTCCGCATGTACTCCGATCTGAAGCTGGAGATCGTGCAGGACAGCGAAGTGATCGAGCTGAGCGGCAACACCATCCTGGCCAAGGCCGCCGGCACGGCGACCGTCACCGCGGCGGTGCCTGGCACGACGCTGGCCGGCAGCGCGGTCGTCACCGTCGTTGACACGAACACGACCGTCAACCCGAACTATCCTGTCTATCCGTACTATCCGAATCTCCCCGTTCCGACGAATTATCCCTACTATTTCGCCGATCCCGCGAGCGGCGTGACCGGCCGCTGGACCTTCTCCTCGGCCGACAGTCCCTACAGCTACAGCGGCACGGCGTATTATCCGATCAACCAGCAGCTTCCGCTCTATCCGCAGATCCCGACCAACGGTCAGATTCCCGCGAACTACTGGCAGATGTATGCCGGCGTCGATATGTCGAAGTATACCTTCGGTTATCAGATGGCCTATGTGAACGGCAGCTGGCAGCCGGTGCTCGTTCTGATGCCCAAGACGGAGTCCGAGGCTGAAACGCCTGCCGAGCAGAAGCCGGAGGAGAAGCCGCAGGAGACCGTCCCGCAGGGACCGAGCGCGGAAGAACTCGCCGCGAAGCAGCAGGCCGAGATCGAGGCCGCCCGCCTGAGAGCGCTGAACGCCAAGATCGAGCAGGCCAAGGCCGGCAAGATCCGCTGGGCGGACGTCTACAGAGACCTGCACCTCGATTCCTACTACGTGACCGCCGTCAACTTCGTGCTGGACAACGAGTACATGACCGGCAAGGAGAACGGCACCTTCGGTACCTCCGATAAGATGACGTTCGCCGACGTGCGCACGCTCTTCATCACCTATCTCGAAATGAACGAGAAGGATTTCGACGCGCTTGGCTTCTTCAAGGGTGCGACGATGACAAAGCAGATCACCCGTCAGGAGCTCGCCGTTCTGTATTTCAAGCTCGCTCAGTATCTGAAGCTCGATACGAGCGCGAGAAACGCGCTCGACAATGCGGAGGATTACAGTGAGCTCGACGCCGCCAATGCGGACGCGCTCTCCTGGGCGGTCGGCGCCGGCGTCATCAACCGCAGCGCGCTGAAGATCATGGCCGGCGGCCTGGTCGACCGCGCCCGCCTCGCGCAGACACTCTACAACTTCGCGTCTCTCAGAGGCTGATTGTCCCGCAAACGGCCGGTGGTTTCCACCGGCCGTTTTTTTTGTGGGAAGTACTTGCAATTGGGAAGAGAATATGGTACAATAATGCTCGAAAATGCCGGTGTGGTGGAATTGGCAGACGCCCGGGACTCAAAATCCTATCAGCATTTTTTCAGGATTTGAGTACCTATTGTTTTTCAGCATCGCTCTAACGGCTTACCTACGAGGTTATCTGATAGCTTTGGTAGAACGGACTTGTTCGTGTTTCCGTTTTTTCTACCATTTTTCTACCGATTTTTCGTGGTTCGTTTACAAATTGACGTTTGATTCAAAATCCGCTTTTGACTTTCAGTAGTTTTGAGTTCAGTCTATTATTCAGTAACGCTCTAACGGCTTAACCACGAAGAAATCTGGAGATTGTGGTAGAAAGAACTTGTTCGTTTTTTTATTCTTCTACCTGTCTTCTACCGAAATTATCTTGTCTTTCAGAAGAAAAAACTTAATATGTGCCGATGTGGTGGAATTGGCAGACACGCTTGACTCAAAATCAAGTACGAAAGTGTGCGGGTTCGAGTCCCGCCATCGGCACCACTAAAATCAGCGTAGAATCGGGCTTTTCATAAGCTCGGTTCTTTTTTTATGCGTTCTCATCATTGCTTGTCGGCTTGCTATTGTCCGCTTTACTGTTTGCTTCTTCCGCATCGGGATTGCAAGCACCAAGAGCCTGAGCGATAGCATCAGCCGAGGACAGCTTTGAATTGAACTCCAAGTGACTGTAAAAATCAGCAGTGACCTGGAATGTGGAATGACCTAACCACTCCTGAATTGCTTTCATAGGAACACCGTTGGCAAGCAGAAGGCTTGCACATGAATGTCTAAGATCATGAAAGCGGAGCTTCTTGAGCCTGTGCTTCCTGATCATACTTGCAAAGTGGTCGGTTACATAAACGGGTGTGATCAGATTACCGAAGTTGTCGGTGCAGATATAATCATCATAATCGTGACAGTATTCGTGCTTCATGAGCTTGGAGAGATATTCGTTTCTCTCCTTCTTCTCTTTCAGCAGCTCTCCTATATAAGGAATAAGCGGAAGTGTTCTGTAACTTGCTCTCGTCTTGAGCTGATTATGGAACTTCGTTACTCCCTTGCCGTCCTCCCTCACAGTATAAGCCTTTTCACGAATAGTGATCGTTTTCTTGTCGAAGTCGATAGCGTCCCACCTCAGACCGATGATCTCGCTGCGGCGAAGTCCGTAATAGGCTGCGATAAGCACCACGATTTCCATACGATCTCCTCTGAAAGCGTTGAACAGCAGTCCAAGCTCCTGCTCATTATAGAACATCGCTTCAAACTTCTCCATTTTAGGACGCTCCGTCTTTTCCGACTCATTGACTGTGATCAAGTCCATCTTCACCGCATATTTCAGTGCTTTGTGGATATTTGCATGATAGTGCTTGATCGTATTAGCCGAGAGACCGCTTGCGTACATATCATTGTAGAAACGCTGAAGTTCCATAGCTTTCAGTTCGCTGAGCTTAATGTCAGGAAACACTCTGTCAAAGTAAGAAATGATACGGTGAGAAGTGTGTTCATAGCCTGCAAAGGTAGTCTCAGCGACCGTAGGCTTGATAGATTCGAGCCACACCTTGAAGAACTCCGTGAATGTATATTCTGTCTTAGCAGTTTCAAGAGACTGACCGTCCTCAGAGATTCGCATCTTAACGGCTTTTTCACTCTTGACGATATTACCGCTGATGTATTCCTTATAGAAATCGGCTACGATCTCGTCAATCTTAGCAGACAGTTCCTTTTTCTTACAGTTCTCAGGAAGATCAGTTCCCACCCATTTTCTTTTCCTTTTGCCTTCATTGTCTTTGTAGTCAAATACTACATAGTGCTTTCCACCTTTTACAGCGGTGATGTACTTAAAGGGCAGACTTGCTTTCATTCTAAAATACCTCCTTGCATCGTGAAAGCTGGTAGAAAGTCTGCATCATTTTTTGGTTGGTAACACCATTATAGCGCGCATTGACGACTATTTCAAGTGTTTTCAAAAGTCCTGTATGCGATTCTACTAACTTGTCATCACAATGCTTGTTACTCGCCCTTTTGTTGTGCGCTTTGCAGAACGTAATTTATGACTTCCATCTTAGTTACCAGTATTCTCTTACAGCAATTCAGAGAATGAAGTTTACCGTCTGAGAACAGCTTATAAGTGTTTCTGATTCCTAATCCGAGCATCTCGCTTACGTCCTTGACTGTCACTACATCAGGGTATTTACTAAAGAGCTTGTCATAGGCTTCATACTCTGTCATAAGCCAATCCTCCTTATTCGTATTTCCCGTAGGTTATAGCCTTGATGAATATTCAGTTTTCAAGATACTCTGCCGCAAGAGCGGCAGTACATCGTCTATCCGTTATTTTTATGTCCGAAAGTGATGTACTGTTGGCAGCTTCCCCTCAGAGTGAGAAGAAGCTCCCGACAGCATATCGCTGTCTCTATGAAAATAGGAGAAATGGAACAGGCATCGTCAGAGATGTTTTAGGCAGCACCCGTTCCGCTGAACGGACGCTCCCGACAGCATCTCTGCTGTCTTGAAGTACAAAATCCAAATGAAAGAGAGTGACAACTCAAATGGTGGGACGGCAAGGGAAATGGAAAACCTTTGCCGTCCCTTGTCACGGAGGATAAAATATGTGAGGGAGTTATCCGCACCCCTCAAACCGATAAGCGGTACGAACCCCTCTACATATCAACCGAGGATTTTGGAAAAACGGGAAAGATTTTCCCGAATTTCTTGCTTCAAAAAAGAAAAATCAGCGATATGCACAAATTCATCTATTCATTTTCGTGCATGATGATATAATCTTTGATCTTCTGCTTGGCGATCCTGATTCGATACCGTATCTTATCGAGTGACAGCCCGTATTTTGAAGCGAGGTACGGCAGCGTGACCTTATCATCACTCAGAAAATAGTCATGAATCAGTGCGTAACCCTCTGGAAAATCGGTTTTCAGCAGGCTCAGTGCTTCGGAGAGGTATTCAAGCCGTTTCCTGTGCCTGGTCTGCTCTCGCTCTTCCTCCTCACTTATGGGGAGACTTGCAGGATCGGGATTTGAAGCGAGAACATCATCGAAGTCGGGATAGATCATTCCGTTTTCAGCATCTCGCTCCTCAAGGTACTTTTCTTTCCGCAAGAGTTTGTTGTACTCCTTCTCGATGTTACGGGGAACATCGTCACCGAAGTGGAAATAGATAAATCGTCCCATCACTTGCTGTCCTCCGTTTCAGAGGTCAGCTTCGTGAGAGGCTCACAGTCGTTTGCGATCAGCTCCTCATTGCAGGCACAGACGGTACATCTATCCAAAAAAGCACAGTTATCAAGATAGTATTTAATGATCCTGTCACGCTTGTTGGTATAAGGCTCATCACACGGCATCATGATATGTGCTTTGTGGAATAAATGCTCCTGCCGCATAGGGTGCAGCCGTAAAGCGATACAGACCGCACAAATCGTTTCGTATGTAACCCTTCTTACTCCGAGGAGATAATAATAGATCGCACTTTTAGACACTCCCGACAGAGTATGAAGCATTCTTACAGATACCTTCTTGTTTGCCGGACCGCTGTCAGCAAGGTAGCGTGACAATGCTTTTGCCAAGCTGTCATTTTCTTTTTCCGAAGCCGTTCTGTGAAGTCGGCGTATTCTTCATCGGTCAGCCGGGTTTTCACAACATGGCTGCGGTGGGGGGTGTTGTATCGCTTCGGCATGGGCTGTAAACCTCCTTTCACTTATCACAAAAA
>Ga0079305_1000931_pt1 | contig 47581 bp, 44 predicted proteins | sample LMS_cellobiose_e_FD_79183 | JGI IMG/M metagenome (GOLD analysis project Ga0079305, IMG submission 79183) | Rumen-fistulated moose microbial communities from Alaska, USA - LMS_cellobiose_enrichment | ecosystem: Host-associated > Mammals > Digestive system > Stomach > Rumen fluid ...
AGGAGATAGAAAAATGAAAGTCAGACCGTCTGTGAAACCGATTTGCGAGAAGTGCAAGATCATCAAGCGCAAGGGTCGCGTCATGGTCATCTGCGAGAACCCCAAGCATAAGCAGCGTCAGGGCTGAGCGAAGGCTTCAGAAAATACTCGCGGGGCGGCTGGCATCTTTCCCCCTGGGGCATCCTTCGGGAAAAATGCTTCCTGCGAGCGGATATAGATACAAACCATTTTGAAATTTTAACGGAGGTAGCAAACCATATGGCACGTATTGCTGGCGTAGACCTTCCGAGAGACAAGCGGATCGAGATCGGCTTGACCTATATCTTCGGTATCGGTCGTGCGATGTCCAACGATATCCTGGCTGCGACGGGCGTGGATCCCGACATCCGGGTGCGTGATCTTTCGGAGAACGATGTCAACAAACTCAGAGAGTATATCGACCACAATGTGAAGGTGGAAGGCGATCTTCGCCGGGAAACCTCCATGAACATCAAGCGCCTGGTGGAGATCGGCTGCTATCGCGGCGTCCGTCATCGCAAGGGCCTGCCCGTTCGCGGCCAGAGCACCAAGCAGAACGCCCGCACCCGCAAGGGCCCGAAACGCACCCAGGGCGGTAAGAAGAAATAAGGAGGGGAGAAGCAATGGCTAAAGTAACGAAGGTCAAGAAGGCTGTCAGCCGCAAGCGTCGTGAAAAGAAGAACATCGACCGCGGCCAGGCCCATATCCGTTCCTCCTTCAACAACACGCTGGTGACCATCACCGATATGCAGGGCAATGCCATCGCCTGGTCCAGCGCCGGTTCTTTGAACTACCGCGGTTCCCGCAAGTCCACGCCCTTTGCCGCCCAGATGGCTTCCGAAGCCGCTGCCCGGGCCGCCATGGAGCATGGCCTCAAGACCGTGGAAGTGTATGTGAAGGGCCCCGGCTCCGGCCGTGAGTCCGCCATCCGCGCCCTGCAGACGGCCGGTTTGGAGGTCAACATGATCAAGGATGTGACCCCCATCCCCCACAACGGTTGCCGCCCGCCCAAGCGCAGAAGAGTGTAAGGAGGGAAACTGACTATGGCAAGATATACGGATTCCGTTTGCAGACAGTGCCGCCGCGAAGGCGCCAAGCTGTTTCTGAAGGGCGACCGCTGCTACAGCGAAAAGTGCGCCATCACCCTGCGCCACACCCCCCCGGGCATGCACGGCCAGGGCCGCCGCAAGCAGTCCGAGTACGGCATTCAGCTTCGTGAGAAGCAGAAGGTCCGCCGGGCCTACGGCATCATGGAGGGTCAGTTCCATCAGTATTATCTGACCGCCTCCAACATGAAGGGCGTCACCGGCGAGAACATGCTCCAGCTTTTGGAACGCCGTCTCGACAACGTGTGCTACCGCCTGAACTTCGGCGAATCCCGCCCCATGGCCCGCCAGATGGTGACCCATGGTCACATCCTGGTCAACGGCAAGAAGGTGGACATCGCCTCCTATGAGCTGAAGGTGGGCGATGTGATCTCCGTGAAGGAGAAGAGCCGCCAGATCCCCCTGTTCGCTACCCTGCGGGAGCAGGGCGCCAAGCGCACCGTGCCCGAGTGGCTGGAGCTGGACGCCGAGAACCTGTCCGGTAAAGTCGTGGCCCTGCCCAAGAGAGAGGATATCGATTTGACCATCGAGGAGCACCTCATCGTCGAGTTCTACTCCAGGTAAGCCCTGATTCACCAAAACGACATTACCGAAGGAGGGTACGATATGTTGGATTTTGAAAAGCCCAAACTCGAATGCGTTGAGATGTCTGAGAACTATGGCAGGTTCGTGGTGGAACCGCTGGAGCGTGGCTTCGGCATGACCCTGGGCAACTCCATGCGTCGGGTGCTGCTTTCCAGCCTCCCCGGCGTGGCCGCCACCTCCATCCGCATCGACGGTGTGCTCCATGAGTTTTCCACCATCGAGGGCGTCAAGGAGGATGTGACCGAGATTATTCTGAACCTGAAGGGCCTCATCTGCAAGCTCCATAGCCAGGGGCCCAAGAAGATCGTTATCGATGCGGCGGGCGAGTGTGAAGTCACCGCCGGCGACATCCTGCCCGACGCGGATGTGGAGATCATCAATCCGGAGCTCCATCTGGCGACCCTGGATGAAAACGGCAAGCTCCACATGGAGATCATGCTGGATCATGGCCGGGGCTATGTGGTGGCCGACCGCAACAAGCGGCCCGACATGCCCATCGGCGAGATTGCCGTGGACTCCATCTACACGCCCATCACCAAGGTGAACTTCACCGTGGACGATACCCGTGTGGGGCAGATCACCGACTATGACAAGCTCACGCTGGAGATCTGGACCAACGGCAGCATCAAGCCCGACGAAGCGGCCAGCTATGCCGCCAAGATCCTCACCGAGCATCTGATGCTCTTCATCAACCTGACCGACAGGATCCAGGGCGTGGAGATCATGGTGGAGAAGGAGGAGAGCAAGAAGGAGAAGATCCTGGAGATGAACATCGAGGATCTGGACCTCTCCGTCCGCTCCTACAACTGTCTCAAACGGGCCGGCATCAACACCGTGGAGGAGCTGGTGCAGCGGGATGAAGACGAGATGATGAAGGTTCGCAACCTGGGCCGGAAGTCTCTCGAAGAAGTGCAGCAAAAACTGGCGCAGTTGGGATTGGCCCTGCGCAGCAACGAAGATTAATTAGGAGGAAGCAGCAATGGCAAACAGGAAACTGGGAAAGCCCACTGACCAGCGTGTTGCAATGCTCCGGAACCTGACCACCGCTCTCATCTGGAACGGCAAGATCGTCACCACCGAGACCAGAGCCAAGGAAGTCCGCAGCATCGCCGAGAAGATCATCACCTTGGCGGTGAAGGAATACAAGAACACGGACATGGTGGAGAAAGAGATCTACAACGAGAAGGGTCAGGTCTCCAAGGAGGAGAAGCCCCAGGATCAGCCTTCCAAACTCCATGCTCGTCGTCAGATCATGAGCTATCTGTATGACATTCCCGAACCCAAGAAGGAGAAGGAGACCAAGAAGGAGTACCGGGAGCGCACCAAGGGCAACAACCACCCCGTGGTGGAGAAGCTCTTCCGTGAGCTGGCCCCCAAGTACGACGGCCGCATCCAGGAAGGCAAGAAGGGTGGCTACACCCGCATGTACAAGCTGGGTGTCCGCCGCGGCGACGCCGCCCCCATGGTGGTGCTGGAGCTGGTCTAAAAGGACCCGCAACGCAACGCATAAGGACCTGCCTTTCGGCAGGTCCTTTTCAGTACAGAGAATCCTATCGATTCAAAAGAACATACGTTTCTCTTTTTAGGCGACTTTTTCTCCTTTGTCGAAAGAGAAAAAGTCGCAAATAACCCCTCTCAGCTTTGCACCAGATACTCCGAGATGAAGGCGTCCAAGTCGCCATCCATGACGGCCTGGATGTTGCCGTTCTCCACGCCGGTCCGGTGATCCTTGACCAGGGTATAGGGCTGGAAGACATAGGAGCGGATCTGGCTGCCCCATTCGATCTTCTTCATGACGCCCTTCAGCTCCGCCATCTGGGCCTCCCGCTCCCGCTCCTGCAGTTCCAGCAGACGGCCCTTCAAAATGCGCATGGCCATCTCCTTGTTCTGCAGCTGACTCCGCTCGTTCTGGCACTGGACCACGATGCCCGTGGGCAGGTGGGTGATGCGGATGGCGGAGGAGACCTTGTTCACGTTCTGGCCGCCGGCGCCGCCGGAGCGATAGGTGTCCACCCGCAGGTCCTCGGGATCGATCTCAATGTCGTTGCTGTCATCGTCGAAGATGGGCGTCACATCCAATGAGGAGAAGGAGGTGTGCCGCCGGGCGTTGGCGTCAAAGGGGGAGATACGGACCAGCCGATGGACGCCCTTCTCCGCCTTCAGATATCCATAGGCGTTTTCTCCGTCCACCTCAAAGGTGACGGACTTGATGCCCGCGTCGTCGCCGGCCAAAAGGTCGATCTCCTTCACGGACCAGCCCCGGCGCTCGCAGTACCGGCGATACATGCGGTAGAGCATTTCCGTCCAGTCTTGGGCCTCGGTGCCGCCGGCCCCGGCGTGGAGGCTCAGCACGCAGTTATAGGCGTCGTAGGGTCCCTTGAGGAGCATTTCGAGGCGCAGGGCGGAAACCTTCTTTTCCAGTTCGTCCAGCTCCGTCTTGATCTCCTCGATGATGCTCTCGTCGTCCTCCTCCTCGGCCATCTCGATGAGGGTTTGGATGTCCTCCCGGTTGCCGTTGAGCTTGTTGAGCCGCTCCAGCTTGTCCTTGATGCTCTTGACCCGCTGGGTGACCTTGTTGGCAGCGTCCACATCGTTCCAGAAGTCGGCGGCGCTCATCTGCTCCTCCAGCCCTTGGAGCTCCGTTTTCAGCTCCTCGGGGCGCATCTGGGCGTTGGCCTGCTCCAGGGTTTTGCTGAGCTCTCCCAGCTTGAACTTGTATTCATCCAATACGACCATCGTTTTTTCTCCCTCAGTTATTTCGCATTTCTGCCGCAGCAGTTTTTATACTTCTTTCCGCTGCCGCAGGGGCAGGGATCGTTTCGACCGATCTTCTCCGCGGCCAGCTTCTTCTTGGGGGCGTTCCCCTCGGGGGCGGGGGTGTCCACAGGCTTGGCCACCTGCTGCCGGACCACCGGCGCCTTGCGCACCGCCACCCGCAAAAGGCCTTTCACGGCCTCCTCCCGGATCTGTGCCACCATGGCGTCAAACATCTCGAAGCCCTCGTTGGTATAGGCCACCACCGGGTCCTTCTGGGCGTAGGCCCGCAGCCCGATGCCCTGCCGAAGCTGATCCATGGCGTCGATGTGATCCATCCAGTGGGTGTCCACGGTCCGCAGAAGAACCACCCGCTCCACCTCGTGCAGATCGATGCCCGCCTCCTTGAGCTCGCTCTCCTTGGCGGCCAGCCGCCGGTCGATAAAGGCACGGCAAACCTCTCGGATGTCCCCTTGGGAGGGACGCTTTTTGTCGAACCCGGCAAAGATATCCTCCCCGGGCGCGGCGCACAGATCGCAGATCTCCTTGCTGACCAGGGAGAGGTTCCAGTCGCTGTCGTGGCCCTCCTTGGGGCAGTAGGCGTTGACGATGCTGTCCACCGTGTCGTCGATCATGCCCAGGAAGCTGTCGTGCATGTCCATGCCCAAAAGAACCTGGCGGCGCTGGCCGTAGATGATCTCCCGCTGCTTGTTCATCACATCGTCGTAGCGGAGAACGTTCTTGCGGGTGTCGAAGTTGGTCATCTCCACCCGCTTCTGAGCGCTTTCGATCTGCTTGGTGATGAGGCCGTTTTCGATGGGGATCTCGTCGCCGGGGTTCAGCCGGGCCATGATGTTCTCCATCCGGTCCGCGCCGAACCGGCGCATGAGCTCGTCCTGCAGGGACACATAGAACCGGGTGCTGCCCGGATCCCCCTGACGGCCGGCCCGGCCCCGGAGCTGATTGTCGATGCGGCGGCTCTCGTGACGCTCGGTGCCGATGATGTGCAGGCCCCCAAGGGCCACCACCTGCTCGTGCTCCCGGTCGGTTTCGGCCTTGAAGCTTTCGTAATATTCCTTATATTTGGCTCTGGCGTTCAGGATCGTCTCGTCCTCGGTCTCGGCGTGGCCGGTGGCCTCCTCGATGAGGTCGTCCTCCAGCCCGTCCCGCATGAGAGCCTGCCGGGCCAGGAAATCCGGATTGCCGCCCAGCAGGATGTCCGTGCCGCGGCCGGCCATGTTGGTGGCGATGGTCACGGCGTTGAGCTTGCCGGCCTGGGCCACGATCTGGGCCTCCTTGGCGTGATATTTGGCGTTCAAAACCTGGTGGGGGACGCCCGCCCGGCTGAGCTTGTCGGACAGATATTCGCTCTTCTCCACGCTGATGGTGCCCACCAGCAGGGGACGGCCCGTTTTGTGGACCTCCACGATTTCGTTGACCACGGCCCTGAACTTGCCCGCCTCGGTGGTGTAGACCACATCCGCCATGTCCTGCCGGATGCAGGGCTTGTTGGTGGGGACCTCCACCACATCCAGACCATAGATAGCGGTGAACTCGTCCTCCTCGGTCTTGGCCGTGCCGGTCATGCCGGCCAGCTTGCGGAACATGCGGAAGTAGTTCTGGAAGGTGATGGTGGCCAGAGTCTTGTTCTCCCGCTCCACCTTCACGCCCTCCTTGGCCTCCAGGGCCTGATGGAGCCCCTCGTTGTACCGGCGGCCGATCATGAGCCGGCCCGTGAACTCGTCCACGATGAGCACCTGCCCGTCCTGAACCACATAGTCCTTGTCCCGGGTGAAGAGAGAGTGGGCCCGCAGGGCCTGCTTGATATAGTGGTTCAGCTCCGTGTTCTCCGCGTCGGACAGGTTCTCCACATTGAAATATTTCTGGGCCTTCTCGATGCCCTGGGCCGTCAGCTGGACCGTTCGGCGGCGGATGTCGCACATATAGTCGCCGCTGTCCTCCTGCTCCACGCCCATGAGCTGGTCGGACTTGCTGATGTCCTTGATGTCCTCACCCCGGGTGAGCTTGCGGACGAACCGGTCCGCCTCCCGATACATCTCCGAGCTCTCCTCCCCCTGGCCGCTGATGATGAGGGGGGTCCGGGCCTCGTCGATGAGGATGGAGTCCACCTCGTCCACGATGGCATAGTTCAGCTCCCGCTGGACCATGTTTTCCTTGTAGACCACCATGTTGTCCCGGAGGTAGTCGAAGCCGAACTCGTTGTTGGTGCCGTAGGTGATGTCGCAGCCGTAGGCCGCCCGGCGCTCGTCGGCGTCCAGATCGTGAACGATGCAGCCCACACTGAGCCCCAAAAAGCGATGGATCTTGCCCATCCACTGGGCGTCGCGACGGGCCAGATAGTCGTTGACCGTGACGATGTGGACGCCCTTGCCCGTCAGCGCGTTCAGATAGGCGGGGAGGGTAGCCACCAATGTCTTGCCTTCGCCGGTCTTCATCTCGGCGATCCGGCCCTGATGGAGGACCATGCCGCCCAGCAGCTGCACATCGAAATGGCGCATGCCCACGGTCCGCACGGCGGCCTCCCGCACCACGGCGAAGGCCTCGGGCAGCAGGTCGTCCAGCGTCTCGCCGGCGGCGAGGCGGTCCTTGAAGAGCTGGGTCTGCTGCCGCAGCTCCTCGTCGGTCATGGCCTGATATTTTGGCTCCAGGGCGTTGATCTTCGCCACCATGGGGCGCATCTTTTTCAGCTTGCTTTCGCTGGTGTTGCCCAGCAGCCTATCTAAAAAACCCATTTTTCATTTCTCCATACTTAATCAACATGGAGTCTACCACAAAAAGCCGCCCCCGTAAAGGGCGGAAAGTTTTTCTGACAAAAAGGTTCACACGGTTGCCACGTTCAGCCCTTGAGGCGGCGGATGACCTCCCGCATCTTTTCTTTCTGGCGCTCGGAAAGGAAGGGGGAGAGGGTGTCATAGATCTCCTCCATGCGGGTGGAGCTCATCTCGCCGCGCCGCTCCTGCTCCTTCGTCATCTGGGCGAGCTCCTCCATCAGGGCGTCCTCGCTGCTGTTTTGCCTGGCGGCCAGGAATCGTTCCATCTCTTCGGGCGTCATACGCTCACCTCCCTTTGATAGCATGGTATGCGCCTGGGCCTTTGCCTATGCCCCGGAACAAGGCGAGGACGATGCGCATAGGATAGGGGTATGAACGGATATATGAATCAAAACCGACCCGACTGCCCGCCTGGCCCGCCCTCGCCGCCGCCCCACCCGCTGACCTGCGCCCTGGTGCTGGCCGAGCAGGTCCGGGCCGAGCGGGGACGATTGGGGGTGGAACAGTATGTGCGCTGCGTGGGTCCGCTGCTGCCGCCCACCCTGGCGGAGGAGCTCTCCCGGCGGCTGGGGGTGCCCTTGCCCCCGCCGGCGCCGCCTCCCGGGCCGACCGCCGGCCCGCCGCCCCCGCCCAACAGGCGGCCCCCCGAGGGGAACGGCGGCGGTCTGGACATGCAGCAGCTGCTGCGGATACTCAGCTGCATGGGCAGGAAATAGGCTTTTTGCCGCTTTTTCTCTTCGGTAAACAGGGAAAAACGGCAAAAAGGGAAGCGCAAAAAAGGATCGTGGCATTGTCACGATCCAATTTTTCATATCATAAGTTTCTTTTTTGGGCGCCTTTTTCTCCCTTGCACAGAGAGAAAAAGGCGCAAAAGAAAAGGATCATCCCAGCACATGCCCCATGAAATAGGGCAGCTGCTTTTTCCACCAGGGCCAGTCGTGGTTCACATCGTAGCCCCAGAAATCCGCCCAGTGGGGCACGCCCTTGGCGGTCAGGATGCCGTCCAAGGCCCGGGAATCCCCGATCATTTCGTCCTCCCAGGCGCCCTGGCCGCAGCAGAAGATGATGTTCCCCTGGCGGTACATGTCCATCCAGGGATGGTCAGCGGGCATGTTGGGCAAAAAGTGGATGGGGGAATTGGCATAGACCAGATCGTCCATATACCCGTGGAAGAAATGGCTGGCGTCGAAGAGCCCGCTGAGAGAGATCAGCGTGTCGAACCGATCCGGCCGCCGGAAGAAGGCGTTGGCGGCGTGGACGCCGCCCATGCTGCAGCCCGTGGCCATGGCCTTTTGGTCCCAGGGGAGATACTGGGGCAGCAGCTCCTCCAAAACATAGTGGAACCAGCGCTCCTGCAGCTCGATCCGATAGCGGCCGTCGCCGTGCTCGTCGGACCAGGTTTCCTCGTCGATGCTGTCCACCAGCAGGATCCGAAGCCGCCCCGCCTCGATCCAGGGGCGCACGGTCTCCACCATGCCGAAGTTGCGGAAATCCCAGGTGTGCCCGTTTTGGGGCGCAAAGGCCAGGCAGAGCTTGCCGCCCTCGCCGATGAGGGCGTGCTCCATGCCCCGGTTCAACAGGGGGCTATACTGCTTTTCATACCGTTCCCACATATATTTTCTCCTTTCAGGCCCATTCCTGCACGAATTGGATGAACTCCTGGACCTCCTGCTCGCTGTAGGCGTGGACGGTGTACATCTGGCAGCCCATGGTGGCCCACATGATCTGTGGCATCCGCTCGCACATGGTCATGCGGTCGCCGTACTTTTGCAGGATCTCCTCGTGGGTGTGTCGATAGGTGCGGGAATCCTTTCGGCTGGCGTAGACGCACCAGTGGTCCTTGCCGCTCTCGGGCAGGAGCCGCTTGTCGGCGGTGATCATGTCCGCCCATATCTGATAGACATCCGTGGCGTGGCCATAGTCCATCATGTCCGGGGTATAGCCGCCGGCGGGCCGCATGTTCACCTCCAGGGCCACGAAGTCCCCCACCTGGCCCAGGCCCTTGCGCGCTCTGGTCAGGCGGAAGAACTCAAAGTGGACAAACCGGCTCTTGACCTGAAAGGCCTTCACGGTCCGGCGGCCCAGCTCCTGCAGGGCGGGGGGCACCTCCTTCAGGGTGTAGTAGGCCAGCTCCAGATCCTCGTTCACCAGGTCCGCGATGGAGGGGGGGAACACGGCGGAGTTCTCGAACAAAACCTGGCTGTGGGAATCCACGATGGCGTCGTAGGAATAGATGTCGCCATAGATGAACTCCTCCATCACATAGGGCACATTGGGCTTGTTTTGGAAGAAGTCCAGCAGATCCCCGTCGTTTTCCAGCTTCCATGTGTCCGCGGCGCCCACGCCCACATCGGGCTTGACGATGACGGGATAGCCGCCGATCTCGCCCAAGAACGCCCTGGCCGCCGCCTCGTCCGAGACCAGGTGGGATCGGGCGGTGGGGATGCCCGCGGCGGCATAGACCGGCTTCATGCCGAACTTGTGCTTCCAGGAGCCGATCTGCTCATATTTGACGCCGGTGGTGATGTTGAAGTCCGTTCGCAGCCGGGCGTCCTGCTCCAGCCAATATTCGTTGTTGGATTCCAGCCAGTCGATCTTCCCATATTTGAAGGAGAAAAAGGCCACGGCCTTGAAGACCTGCTCATAGCTCTCCAGGGTGTCCACCCGATAATACTCCGTCAGGGCGGCCTTCAGATTCCCTTCCAGATCGTCATAGGGGGTGTCACCGACGCCCAGCACATTGGCGCCGTTTTTCTTCAGCCGATCGCAAAAATTCCAATAGGTGTGGGGGAAATGGGGGGAGATAAAGACAAAATTCATGGGGAAACCTCTTTTTCCGCCGCCCGACGGCGGCCTTGGGAATGAATGGTATATAGTATACGACGGTTCGGCTCAGGAATCAAGGCCGATGCGGCTTTTTTTGACGGATAGCCCGAAAAATGAACGAAATGAAACATGCAGGAAAAAATTTCAAAAAGACAAGGACAAGCGGCCGATTCTGTGGTAATATACTAATAGGCGCGGGAAAACGATACGATCGCGTCAGAGGGAGTGAAAAATATGCGTATTTCCATTTCCGGAAAAAACCTTGAGATCTCCGACTACATGCGGGAGACGGCGGAGAAGAAGCTGAACAAGCTCTCCAAGTTCTTCCCCCAGGATGCGGAAGCCCAGGTGAGCTTGGCCGTAGAGAAGAACCGCCACATCGTGGAGGTCACCGTTCCCTATGAGGGCCGTATCGTCCGGGCAGAGGAGACCTCCGGCGACATGTACGCGTCTTTGGACAACGTGGTGAACAAGCTGGAGAAGCAGGTCCAGCGCTATCGCACCCGGCAGGATCGTCGCCGCAGGAACGGCGAGGTCATCGCGGACTTTGCCCCCGTGGCGGAGGAGGAGAAGGAAGCCTTCACGCCCCGGATCGTGCGCACCAAAAAGTTTGACATCCGGCCTATGAGCGAGGAGGAGGCCATGCTCCAGATGGAGATGCTGGGCCATTCCTTCTTCGTGTTCGAGAACGCCGCCAACGGCGAGGTGAACGTGCTCTATGTCCGCAAGGACGGGAACTACGGCCTCATCGAGCGCGCGTAAAATCAACGGCTTCATTCGCGCCCCGCGTCTTGCGGGGCGCTTTTGATAGGGACATATTGCCAAGAGGATCGTTTTTTCGTATACTATAAGGCATGAGCATCTCTGTGAACAGCCCGATCACGTTGATTTCGGTGACCGCCTTTGTGGCGGTATTCATCGTGCTGCTGCCGCTGATCGATCGGCGGGTGTGCTCAAGACTCGGCCTGAATCTGCAGCACGGGCTCAGCGAAAACGCCAACGCGGACGCCCTGCTGCGGCTGCGGCAGTTGGTGCTGTATCTGGTGTTCTTCCTGTATCTGGCCGCCTTCCTCATGATCGTGTTCTTCTCCCGGACCTCCTCCGACACCTATCTGGTCCATGTGGCGCCGCTGCAGGATCTGTATAACGCGGTGGAGACGGACCGGGGGCTGGTGGATGTCCTCGTGACCATCTTTCGGGAGGGGATCGTGGAGGGACTGTCCCACATCGAGATCATTCGCCCCCAGGACATCGTCCAGGTGTATCTCAACGTGATGCTTTTCGTGCCCATGGGCTATCTTTTGCCCTATGTGTTCGGCTGGTTTCGGGCGCGGGCCAGAATCCGGCCGGTGATGGCCTGCTTCTTCATCTCCGTGACCACGGAGAATATGCAGCTCATCTTTCGCCGGGGGCTCTATGATCTGGACGACCTTTTGTCCAACACCCTGGGCGGTCTCATCGGCCAGATGCTCTTCCTTTCCATCGCCTATGTGGTGACCCATCCCGACTGGAAGCGGGAGCTGAGAGCCTATCACCGCTGGCAGCGCCATGCCCGCCACATGACCCTCTATCCCTTTGCCCGGAGGATCGGCCTCTCCCGCACCACCCTCTTTGCCGCCAGCGATGAGGCGGTCTGGTCCTTCTATGTGGACAAGCTGGGCTTTCGGGTGAAAAAGCAGATCCTCCCCCTGGACCGGGCCGAGACCCGCTTTTTGCTCACCATGGGCAGCTCCCAGGTGGAGGTCATCTGCTATAATCAGCCCCGGCAGATCCCGCCGCAGAAGCTGACCATCTCCGCCCGGAGCCTGACCAAAATAAAGAAGCGCCTGGAGAAGAACGATATCCGGGTCGGCTCGTTCTATCGGGATCCCTACACGGACCTTCGCTGCCTCTCCTTCACAGGGCCGGACGGCGTCCTCATCACCGTCATCGAGCAGCCGTAGCCCCCAATCCACCCACACTTCTTTGCGCCTCCCATCTTTACAGGAGGGCGGTTTGTTTGGTATACTGTCGAGCATGAGAGATTTTTCCAAGAAATTGCTGGCCCTGCTGCTGTGCGTGATCCTGCTGCCCCTGCCGGGCTGCCGGGACCAGGCGGCGGAGGCTTTCGATGTGTCCCAGACGTCCGCTGCCCCGGCGGAGACGCTCGCGCCCCTGCCCACCATCCCGGCGGTGGCCATCACCATGCCCCCCAGCCCCACGCCTTCCCCCACGCCCACGGCCTCCCCCACGCCCACGCCGGAGCCCACCCCCACCCCGGTGCCCACGCCCACCCCCACCCCCACCTCGGTGCCCATGGATCGGCGGGATTTCGAGAGCGAGGTCAGGGAGGTGCTCTTCCCCCTGTGGGCCGGCGAGCCGGAGCCCACGCCCACGGTGGAGCCCCTGGCCACCCCCGACAGCCGGGCGGAGGCCATGGGCAAACTGGCCGCCATGGTCTTTGCCAACGTGGCCGTCTATGAAAAGCCCAACGAAACCGCCCCCGTCCTGGGCCGGGAATCCTATCATCTGCTCTATGTCCACAACATCCATAAGGACTATTATTATGTGACCACCCAGGAGGGCCGGCAGGGCTATATGAAGATCAGCCAGGTCACCCCCCTTGACCAGGCGGACCTGGAGGGGTATCTTTCCGCCGCCATGCAGCTCACCTACACCGCCCACAAGTATTCTCCCGAGGCCTTCGTGGAGGAGCTCCTCGCTTTGGACAGCGTGGGGGACATGGAGGAGCGGATCTATGCCGTCCTCTGTCGGCTGGGGCTGGACTTTGAGCCCTACTACTATCGGGTGTTCGCCAAGGAGCTGGAGAACGACAAAAAGTATCCCCTCTACTATAAGGACCCCGTCTACAACTCCCTGCTCTTCAAGCTGTTCAACTCCACGGGGAGCCTGGTGTATTTTGACGGACACCCCACCCAGTGGGAGTATGTACCGGCCACCGGGACTCTGGAGAAGGGGGACATCCTCTTCTTCAGCGAGCTGCCCAAGCGGAGCACCGGCGTGCTGGAGGCCTGCGAGTTCGTGGTGGCGGGCCGGCATTCCGGAAACATCACCGGCTGCGCCGTGTATCTGGGGGACGATCAGATCCTGACCCTGCAGGAGGGCCGGGTGGAGGCCGTGGCCGGCTTTTCCCAAAGCCCCCTCTTCGCCAGCTTCGATTCCGCCCGCCGGATCCACACCCAGGTCTATGACGACAAGCAGATCCTCATCGAGGACATGATCGCCCAAATCTACGATTGCCTGGGCACGCCCTATCACAACTACAACCGCACGGGGGATTTCTCCTTCGACTGCTCGGGCCTCATCTCCTGGGTCCTGGAGCGGATGGAGCTCTATCCCACGGCCTATGTGTACAACCACTGGCTGGAGAGCTCCGCTTCGGGCCTGTCCAAGATCGAGGACTACACCTGGCACGGCCAAAAACATGTCCATCTCAATGTGCCCATGGCCATGGAGGAGGGGCAGCGATCCCTGGAGAAGTTCCAGCGGGGGGACATCATCTTCCTGTTGCGCTCCGGCGGCGGGCGGATCGGCCATGTGATGATCTATCTGGGCGACGGCCGGGTGATCCACTCCACCTACATCAGCAAAAAGTATTCCGGCACCGTGGTGGCCAACTTCCGCCACGCCCTGCAAAAGCTATACTACATCTCTCTGCGCATCGAGAGCATCACCTGAACGATCAGACGAACAGTAAAGCAGCGCCCTCCGTCAATCTTGGCGAAGGGCGTTTGTTTTTTCTTTTGGCCCGGGTCAGGGGGTGATGGTGTCGATCCGCACGGCGGTCTGGTAGAGCCGCTGCAGCACGGGCCGGAAGAAGGCCACCACCGTGCCGCCATATTCGTCGTCGATATGGGTGGAATGAATGACCCGGCCGTCGCCCAGATAGATCATCACATGGCCCACCCGGCCCCAGGTGGGTTCCTTCCGCAAAAAGATCAGATCCCCCCGCATCAGGCCGTCCATGGCGGGGAGGCCAACCGATTCGTCCCGCTCCAGGGGGCGGATGCAGTGGATGCGCTTCTCATGGTGCCAGGTGTACTCCGTGATCTGGGAGAAGCCGGAGGCGTTGGTGCCCGTGAAGAGCTGGCGGCCATAGGTGGCGGGGGAGATCTCCATGCGCATAAAGAGCCAGGATATGAGGCCCGAACAGTCGAAGGAATATTCGCCCTTGCGCTGGAAGTTGTTGTAGGGGGTTCCCAGGCAGTCGTACACCTGGGCGATCAGCTCCTCGATGAGAGCCTGCTTTTCGTCGAACACCTCCGTATGGATGCGGCGGGCGCTGTCCAAGGTGGCCTGCAGCGCCTTCGTCCAGCCCATGACCTTGACCTGCCCGCCCCGCAGGAGCAGCACCTGATCCTCCCCCATGAACACGCCGCAGCCCGTGAGCGCCCCGGAATAGGGCCCCTTCATGACGAACTCGTTGCCGTCCAGCACGCCGCTGCTGCCCTTGTCCAGAGCGTCGGTGAAAAAGAGGATGTCCCCCTTCTCCAAAGCGCCGGAGGAGGGGACATACTCCCACTGGGTGGGGTGGCCGTCATAGCTGATAAGGCTCCCCGTGGAGTTGAACAGCTTGAAGAGCAGGGAGTTGTAGACCGGGTCCTTGTAGAAGAGGGGATACCGCTCGTCGTTGTCCAGGTCCTTTTGATAGAGCTGATAGTAAAAGGGGTCGAAATCCAGCCCCAGCCGGCAGAGGGCGGCATAGATCCGCTCCGCCATGGAGCCCTGATCCTGGCCGGACTGGAGCTCCCGCAGCAGGGCGTCCGGGGAATAGAAGTCCACGGTGTGCTGCATCTGCTGGACGGCGGCAAGATATCGGGCCAAATCCTCCGCCGAGAGGGGGACGCATTGGGTGGCCTTCACAAACCCGGTCAGCCCCTCCTGGGTGGTGACGCGATAGAAGCGGCGGTTGACCAAATTGTGGACATAGAACAGATGATAGGATTCCCGGCCCAGGACCGGGGCGGTATCGCTGGCCCAGGAATGGATGGGCACATGGGCAAAAACCATGCCGCCCAGCTTCCCGATGCCCTCCACATAGGGGTTGGGGGTGGCCAGGGGCGCCACCGTGGGCGTGGGCTCCGGCGAGCAGCTCAACAGGGGAAAGAGATGCTCCGCCACCTCGCTGCGCGGATCCTGCCGGCCCAGGGGGATGGCCGTGGGCGTGGGGCTTGGCGTGGGCGTGGGGGTCGGGGTCGGTGTGGGCGTCGGTGTGGGCGTGGGGCTTGGCGTGGGGGTCGGAGAGGCCGTCGGCGCAGGGGTAGCCTCCGCCGGGGTCTCCGTGGGGGCCGGCGTGGGGCTCGGCTCAGGGGCAGGCGGTTGTGTGCAGCCGGATGCGAGCAGCAGCGTCAGGAGAAGAAGGACGATGATTTTTTTCCAGAGAGCGTTCATTTTCGACAGCATACCAGAAAAATCGGGGTCCGTAAAGCCCGTCTCACCGGACCTGGACATCCCGGGGCAGATGCTCGAGGAGAAAGGCCCGCACAAACCCGTAGTCCTCCTTGGGCACATACAGCGTCACCCCAAAGGCCAGGCGGATGGCGTCGTGCTGGGGCATGAACCGCACCCGGCGGACCCGGCCGAGCACGTGGGGGCCGGCCGCCTTGGCCCGATAGGTCATCACCTTTTCCCCGTCCATGGCGAAGGCGAGGGGATCGTCCCCCTGCAGGTATAATAGCCCGGTGATCAGCAGAAACATCCCCAGAAACAGGCCGATCGCCATCAGCGGCATCTCCCAGTCGGGCATGACGCGGGGCATGGGGGAGCCGACGATGAACAGCGCCAGGGCGCTGGGGATGGCCATGGCCAGCAGGGCCTTGCCGATGACAGAGACGGGGTGCTTGTTGCGCCGGGGGTTCATCCGATAGATCCAGCGATAGACCCCGTCCTCGCCCTTCGTCACCCGATCGGAAAACAGCTTGGCATCATAGTTCATGGGGCGTTCCTTTCACTGGTTGCCCTGTCCCTCCGGAGAGGGGGTGGCCAAGGAAAGATAGGGGTTGTTGGGATCCGGGTCCGTGGGATCCCAGCCGTAGCCCCGCTTGTCGGTGTAGGGCTCCGTCCAAAGGATGGCGGGGGGCTTGGGGGGCGTGGGGCCCTTGTCCTTCACCACCCACACGTTCACCGTGTCGAACTGGCTCAGATCATAGATATATTTGGCATCCGCCACCGTCAGGCGCACGCAGCCGTGGGAGGCCACGGAGCCCAGCTTTTGGTAGGAGCGCATGTTGGTCATGCGGTGGCCCTTGGTTTTGTCATAGCCTGCATCATAGCTGATGGGGACGGAGTGGAACAGATGCCCCTTGTAGAACCGGCAGGCCCAAAAGCCGAAGCACAATGTGTCCTCCTCCTCGGAGCCCAGGAGCTTATATTCGTATCGCTGGTAGATGGTGTAGCGGCCCACGGGGGTGGCGTTGCCGCCCCGGCCCGAGGAGCAGATCATCACCCGATCCTGGATCCATTCCCCGTCCGCGCCGTGGAAGGCCACCACGCTTTGGGTGGGCAGATATAGGACCAGGAGCTTCTCCCCCTCCGCCTTCGGCGGGTCCGTGGGGGTGTAGGTGGGGACCAGGCACACCCGGTCCACCTGGGCGGCGCCGGGGACAACGTTGCCGGTGCTGTCCGAGGGATAAAAGCCGTCAGCGTCGTTCCCCACCCGTCCATAGGCGAGATACATGTCCCTCTCCGCCCAGTAGAGGATGCCCGAGGCCCGGACCATCGTCAACCCCTGGGCGGGCCGCAGGTCCGTGGGCATGGTCACGGCGAAGAAGGGGGCCGGGGTGGGGCTGGGCGTGGGTGTGGGCGTGGGCTCCGGGGTGGGCGTAGGTTCCGGCGTGGCCGTGGGGGTGGGCGTGGGCACCGCCGTCACCAGCACCGCCACCGGGGGCAGCGGCGTGGAGGTAGGGGCGGGGGCGGCCGTGGCCGTGGCCGTGGGCGTGGCGGGCAGGGGGCTGTCCGTGGGGACGGCTTCCAGCGTGGCGGCGGGCCTGCTGCAGGCCAGCAACAGCAGCACCCCCAGGAACCATATGTACTTGCCGCGGCGGGAATCTTGTTTCATGCAAACGGTGCCTCGTGAGAAAGATGGGAAATATTGTATCTTCAATTTTACTCGCCGCAGCAAGGAAATGCAAGCCTGTCCCTCATGACGACTTTGTAAAAATATATGGTTGCGCCTGGCGGATCTTTTAGCTAAATTTAAGATTGAAGGCGTAGCATGGCACAAACGAAGGGAGGATATGGATTATGAAACACACCTATTTGCGGATCATTTGCCTGGCGACGGCCCTGTGCCTGCTCCTGGGCTGCAGCGCCGCCGGGGCAAAGAGCACCGACGCGGCGTCTTCCACCGCTCAGGCGGCGGATGCCGACGGGACCACGGAGCAGGAGCCCACCGGCGAGCCCGAAACAACGGGGGAACCCCCTGCTGGTCAGCGGCCCGAAGGGACCCCGCCCGAGGGCATGGGGGAGCCCCCCGCCGGTCAGCGGCCTGAAGGGACCCCGCCCGGAGGCTTTGTGCCCCTTGCCGGCGGCCCCGGCGGCTCCGGCGATCCCAACGGCGGTCCCGGGGGCGGCCCCGGCGGCGCGCCGGGCGGCAGCTCCTCCGCGGACATCGAATACTCCGGCGCGGTGGAAATCACCTCCGCCGATAGCCAAAGCGGCCAGATCTATGCCACCGAAACCGTGGACCAGAGCGCTCTGCTCATCAGCACCTCGGAGGCGGTCAGCGTCAGCGACCCCACCGTCACCAAGGCAGGCAGCTCCAACGGCGGCGACAGCTGCAACTTCTATGGTCTGAATGCGGCGGTGCTGGTGAAGGATGGGGCCCAGGTCACCATCACCGGCGGCAGCATCACCTCCGACGCCTCCGGGGCCAACGGCGCCTTCTGCTATGGCGGCAACGGCGGGCAGAACGGCGCCTCCGGCGACGGCACCACCCTCACCATCCGCGACACCGTCATCACCACCACCGGCTCCGGTTCCGGCGGCATCATGACCACGGGCGGCGGCGTGACCTATGCCTACGATCTGGCGGTCACCACCTCGGGCCGGTCCTCCGCGCCCATCCGCACCGATCGGGGCGGCGGCACGGTCTATGTGGACGGCGGAACCTATACCTCCAACGGCCTGGGCTCCCCGGCCATCTATTCCACCGCCGAGATCCATGTGGCCAACGCCGCCCTTGTCTCCAACCTGAGCGAGGGCGTGTGCATCGAGGGCAAAAACAGCATCGAGCTCACCGACTGCGAGCTGACCGCCAACAACACCGCCTGCAACGGCAACGCCACCTTCCTGGACACCGTCATGATCTATCAGTCCATGTCCGGCGATGCGGACAGCGGCACCTCCGCCTTCACCATGACCGGCGGGACCCTGACCAGCCAAAACGGCCATGTCTTTCACGTGACCAACACCAACGCCGTCATCACCCTGAGCGGGGTGACCGTGGTGAATGAGGATGAGGCGGATGTGCTTCTCTCTGTCTGTGACGACGGCTGGAGCGGCGCCGGGAACATGGCCACCCTGAACGCCGACGGCCAGACCCTGGCGGGCCTGCTCCTGGTGGGCAGCGATTCCACCCTGACGCTGAACCTCACCAACGCCTCCAGCTTCACCGGCGCCGTGTCCGGCGCCATCACCAACGCCAAGGGGGATGTGGTCTCCACCGAGACGGGCATGGTGAACGTGACGCTGGACGCCACCAGCACCTGGACGCTGACGGGGGACGCCTACGTGACCTCCTTCTCCGGCGACGCCGCCAACATCGTTGCCAACGGGCACACCCTCTATGTGAACGGTGTGGCCCTGGCAGGGACGAAATGATGGCCGAGAGGACGATCTGCCCCCATCCCCGAAGGAGGAGATGGGGGCTGTTTGCCTGGTCGTTGGCGTCGGCGCTGGCGATCCTTTCGATCTGTTCCAAGAGCTCGCCCCTCTATCCCATGAACGACTGGGTGGATGTGCAATGCTTCTTCACCGTGGGCCGGGGCATCCTCCGGGGCAAGATGCCCTATCTGGACCTCTATGAACAAAAGGGGCCCGTTCTCTATCTGCTCTTTGCCCTGGCCGCCCTGATCTCCGGCGAAAGCTTTTTGGGGGTTTTCCTGCTGGAGGTCCTGTCGCTGGGATCGTTCCTGTATGTTTCGGCCAGGATCGCCGCCCTGTGGCTCGGGGAGGATCGATGGAGCCTGTTTTTGCTGCCGCCGGTGTTGGCCCTGGCCATCGGGATCAGCCCCGCTTTCTCCCATGGGGGCAGCGCGGAGCAGCTGTTCCTTCCGGCCATGGCCCTGTTCCTGAAGCTGGGACTGGGGACGATCCGGGAAAATCGGCCCCTGAAGAGGGGGGAGGCCTTCCTCTGCGGGGTGCTGGCGGCGCTGGCCCTGTGGGTCAAATATACCTTTTGCGGCATCTTCGCCGGGGGCGCTCTGGCGCTGGCGGTCTGGTACTGCGGGACGAAAAAGGCGAGGCATCTATGGGCGGCGGTCCTCTTTGGCCTGTTGGGGATGGCGGCCGTCACGGCCCCCATCCTGCTGTGGTTCCGGCTCAGGGGCGCCCTGCCCGCCCTGTGGCAGGCCTATTTCGTCAACAACCTGACGGCCTATGCTTCCGGCGGCAGTCCCCGCCATGCTCCGCCCCTGCAGGCCCTGCAAAACAACCGGATGTGGTCCGCCTTCGGCGCGCTGGGGTGCCTGTGGCCCCTGGCCCGCTTCAAAAAGCAATGGGGGGAGGCCCTGCTGCTGATCCTGTCCGCCCTTGCTCTGGGCTTCTTCACCTATGCCAACGGGCGGACCTATCCCTATTATGCCCTGATCCTGGCCGCCTTCAGCGGGCCGGGGTGGGTCCCGGTGCTCATCCTGCTGCGTCGGGCGTGTCAAAGGGTGCCCCGGCGGGCGGCCGCCGCCGGCGCCATCCTCGTCGCGGGGCTGCTGCTGGCGGGAAGCGCCTTCTGGGCCTATGGCCACAGCGGCAACGTGTATCTCATGGCTTATGAAAAGGAGGACATGCCTCCATATCGGTTCGCCCAGATCATCCGGCAGCGGGAGGACGCCTCCCTGCTGAATTATGGATTCCTGGACGGGGGATTCTATCTGGCCTCCGGCGTGGAGCCCGAAACCCGTTTCTTCTGCACCCTCAACATCTCCCTGCCGGAACAGGAAGCTTCCCTGCGTCAGGCAATCCAGGCAGGGGAGGCGGAATTCGTCGTGGTCCGCGGCAAAGGATCGCCCGGCAGCAACTATAGCCTGGTGGACACCTGCTCCTTCCCCTTCGAGGGGCGCAACTGGACCTATAGCCTCTATCAGCGCACAAACAACACCGCCGCCCCCAGGGAGCGGCGGAGCAGAAAATGACGCTGCGGTTTGAAAAAGGATGCTCAGTTCTTCTCCCGGGTCTCCAGCCAGGGGAGCAGGTATTCGCGGTATAGGAAATCCAGGATGGCCACCGCCGGGATGGCCAGAAGGATGCCCACCATGCCGAAGGCCCGGCCGCCCACGATGACGCCCACCAATATCCACAGCCCCGAGACCCCCAGGGAATCCCCAAAGAGCTTGGGCTTGAGGATATAGCCGTCGATGCCCTGGAGCACCACCGTGAAGATCAAAAAGGCCAGGGCGTGCCATGGGTTCACCATCAGCAGCACGAATCCGCCGATGATTGCGCCGATGACGGGGCCGAAGGTGGGAATCAGGTTGGCGACAGCCACCACGAAGGAAACAAGCCCCACATAGGGCATGCCCACGATGGCCATGAAGATGGCGTTGGCGCCGCCCACGATCAGGCTGTCCAGGAGATTAAAGATGATATATCGATTCAGAATGGAGTGGCACCGGCGCAGGAATCGGGCCAGCTTTTCATATTTGGCGCCCCCGAAGGCGGCCACGACGAACCGCTGCCCGCTCGCCTTAAGCCGGGCTTTGTCCGCCAGCAGATAGATGGACAGCAGAAAGGCGATGAGAAACTGAACGGCCCCCTTGCCCACCCCCACGGAGGTGGAGAGGATCACGCTCAGATTCTCCTTGACGAACTCCGTGACGGTGTCGATCAGCGTTTCCGAGGAGCTGATGAACCTGTCCAGATCCAGCACCGAGGCGGACACGCCCCAGGCGTCCAGCATGGCGCGCAGGGAGGCCACGTATCCGTCCAGATTCCCGGCGAAGGTCCCCACGCTCTCGATGAGCTGGGGCACCAGCATCTGCAGCAAGAACAGCAAGAAGAGGATGACGGTGATGAAGGCCAGCAGATTGGAGAGAATGGTTCGCACCTTCTCCCGCTTGACCCGGCGAAACAGGGCCCATCCGAAGAACCTGGAGAGGGGGTTCACGATATAGGCGATGATGGCCCCCAGGATCACCGGGGAGAAATAGTGAAGAAAGGTGCTGACGCTGTTTCGGAAGACACCCCAGTGCGTCAGCAGCACATAGAGGATGACGGCGATGGAGAGAGCCACCGCATTGTTATACCATGGTTTTTCCTTGATGCTCCTCATTGTGCCTCACCTGTCAAAAAGATCGATCGCTTCATCCTGCCTATTCTTTGCCCGGGGATAAAATCCTATGCGTCCGCGTATCGGACCCCTTCCAGCTTTTCCATCACCTTGAGCAGCTCCCCGGGCTTGTCGATGACAAACTCGCTGCCCAGCTCCTCCAAAAAGGGGCGGCCCTTGAACCCCCAGCCGACGCCGCAGAAGTGGAGACCGCCGTTGCGGGCAAACTGAAAATCCACCTCCGAATCCCCCACATAGAGGGCGTTGGCGTTCTTCACCTTCTGCAGATCCAAAACAAACTGCAGCGAGGCGGGGTGGGGCTTCAGGGTGAACTTGCTGTTCTGCCCCTGAATCTGGCAAAACAGGTTTCCGTGGGGCGGGAACAGCTCCGAAATCATGTGGACCGCGTGGGCGTGGGGCTTGTTGGTCACCACGGCCAACTTGTAGCCCCGCTCCTTCAGGGCCTGCAGGGCCTCCGGGATGCCGGGATAGGGCAGGGTATGGTCCAGGGAGTGGAGGGCATAGTCCTCAAAGAAGCTGTCCATCACCGGCTTCCAATCGTTCTCCCGGCCGTGGGGCATGGCTCGCTGGCACATATAGGCCACGCTCCGGCCCACCATGCCCTGCACGGTTTGCTGGGGATAGGGGGCGATGCCGTGCTTCTCCAGGGAGCGGTTCAACGAACCGGCGATATCTTCGATGGTGTTGCACAATGTGCCGTCCAGATCAAAGGCGATCAGCTGCATAAACAATCCTTTCCAAGCCAGGTTGATGGATTGAACATATTGTATGCGCTTTTTTTTCCACCGTCAAGGAAAAGCTTCGAAACTCTTCACAAGCGGCGTTTTTTCTGGTATACTGATGCGCATCAGGGGCTGCCTTCGGCGGGCCCGGAGGAGGAGGGCCCCGGGGCGGGGCAAACATGAGCGATTTTATCCCGGTGACCTGTCGGAACATCGATGCGACGGAGCCGTATTTTTCTGCCTGCACCAATCGGATCTGTGACAACACGGTGGGGGTCACCTTCCAGTGGCGAAAGATCTTTCAGACCCAGTATGCCATCGCCGGCGGGACGCTGGTGACCCGGTCCACATATAAGCGCATCGGACCCTGCTATTCCGTGCCCGTGGGGCCGGGAGACATGAACGCTGGCTTCGCCGCCGCCGAAAGGGACGCCAGGGAGATGGGGGAGGAGCTGCGCTTCGCCTGCGTGGGGGAGGATCAGCTGCCGCTGCTGCAGGCCCGCTATCAGGATCGTTTCTTCGCCGAGGAGAAGAGGGACTGGTTCGACTATCTCTATGAGGCGGACGCCTTCCGCACCTACAGCGGCAAAAAGCACCACAGCCAAAAGAACCACGTGAACCGGTTCTACAAGGAGTTCCCCGAGGCCCAGTGCCGGGAGATCACCGAGGATATGTTCCCGGCGTGCATCGCCTTTTTGGAGCGGATCGAGGAGGAGCACCCGGAGATGAGCGAGGTGGAGCGCAACGAGCTCAAGGGGACCATGGACCTCATCGAGCTGGCCTGCCGGCTGAACCAGCGGGCGGCCTGCCTGGTCACCCGGCTGGGGATCACCGCCCTGTCCGTGGGGGAGATCCGGGGGGACACCCTCTTTGCCCACGCGGAGAAGGCGGATGTGAACGCCGCCGGGGCCTATCCCGCCATGGCCCAGGCCTTCGTCAACTTTATGGGCACGGACTTTGCCTATGTGAACCGGGAGGACGACGCCGGGGACGAGGGCATTCGCTACAGCAAGCTCAACTACAAGCCAATTCAGCTCATCAGCAAGTATTTGGTCACGGTGTACGCTTAAAAAACAGGAGGGACCCATGGAACCGTGGTGGAAGGAACAGGCGGTCTATCAGATCTATCCCATGAGCTTTTGCGACAGCAACGGCGACGGCATAGGCGACCTTCCCGGCATCCTCTCCAAGCTCCCCTACCTCAAATCCCTGGGGGTGGGCATCCTTTGGCTCTCCCCGGTCTATCGCTCCCCCGGCGAGGACAACGGCTATGACATCTCCGACTATTGCGACATCGATCCCAAGTTCGGCACCTTGGCGGACATGGACGAGCTCATCAGGAAGGCCAACGCCCTGGGCCTGCGGATCGTTATGGACCTGGTCATCAACCACACCTCCTCGGAGCATCCCTGGTTCCAAAGGAGCCGGCGGCGGGAGGCCCCCTATGAAGATTTTTACATCTGGCGGGAGGGCAGGGGCAAGCGGCCCCCCAACAACTGGTCCGGCTTCTTCGGCGGCGGGGCCTGGGCCTTCGACGAGGTCCGCAGGCAGTGGTATCTGCACCTGTTTTCCCCGGGCCAGCCGGACCTCAACTACCGGAACCCCGCCGTCATAGAGGCGGTGGAGAAGGTCATGGACTTTTGGCTCTCCCGGGGCGTGTCCGGCTTTCGGTGCGACGTCATCAACCTTCTGTGGAAGGACAGCCTGAAAAACGGCTTCCCCAAATTTGTTTTGAACGGCAGCGAGCACTATGTCTCCCGCCCCGGCTGCCATGAGCTGCTGAGGCGGTTTCGGCGGGAGGTGCTGCAGAAATACGATTGCTTCACCGTGGGGGAAACGGTGTTTGTGTCCCCCAAACAGGCTCGGGCGCTGACGGATCCGGCCCGGGAGGAGCTGGACATGGTTTTCTCCTTCGAGCACATGAACGCGGACTGCTGGTTCGTCAAGTGGCTGCCCCGCCGCTTCTTCCCCCGGCGGTTTTTCAGAAGCCTGGTCAAATGGCAGAAGGCCCTGCCCTGGAACGCAATCTACTTTGAAAACCACGACCAGCCCCGCTCCCCCTCCCGCTTCGGCGACGGAAGCCCGGCGGCGGCCAAGGCCATGCTGACATTGCTCCTCACCCTCCGGGGCACCCCCTTCATCTATCAGGGGGAGGAACTGGGCATGACCAACTTCGACTTTGAGAGCATGGCGGACATCCGGGATGTGGAGTCCCAAAACATGGTGCCCACGCTGAAAAGGCTGGGCCTGAACGAGAGGCAGATCTTCCGGCGGATGCAGCGCGCCAGCCGGGACAACGCCCGGACCCCCATGCAGTGGACGCCGGGGCCCCAGGCCGGGTTCACCAACGGCACTCCCTGGCTGAAGGTGAACGGGAACCATGTTTCCGTCAACGCCGAAACGGAGGCCCAAGACCCAAATTCCGTGCTGAACTGGTTCTGCACCCTCCTGGCCTATCGCAACGGCAGCGACATTTTGAAGCAGGGCCGCTTTCTTCTCGTCAGCATGGAGAAGAGCTGGATAAAGATCCAGCGGCGGCTGGGGAACGAGCGCGTCACCGTGGCGGTGAACTGGTCCAACCGGCCCGTAAAGCTCCCCCTGCTGGGCCGCCCCGTTCTCTCCACCCACGGCACAAAGGAGCTGGATTGCCGGCTGCAGCCCTGGGAGGCGGTGCTCCTGGAGGAGCACATACAGCTATAGAAGCCGAATCGTTTGAATTCTGTACATAAGGAGCGACACGATGATCGAATTTCATGACAATGTCTTTCGCCTGACCACGGATCACACGGCCTATCTCTTCCGCGTGACCCCCTTCGGCCATGTGGAGCATCTGCACTATGGCGGCCCCGTGCCCCTTTCCGACGGGGCGGCCCTGGCCGCCAAAACCGCCATCGCCCGAGGCTCCTCCGTCATGTATGACGAGAGCAGCGACACCTATTGCCTGGACGATCTGGCATGGGAGTGGTCCGGTGTGGGCAAGGGGGACTTTCGCAATCCCCCGGCGGAGCTGACGATACCCAATCGGGCATTGCCCGACGGCGCCTTTACCAACGATTTCGTCTATGTTTCCCATGAGATCCTGGCCGGTCCCCTGCCCATGGAGACCCTGCCCACGGCCTATGGGGATGAGGCCGAAACGGTGATCCTCCGTCTGAAGGAGAAGGCGACCCCGGTGGCGCTGGAGCTGATTTACACCGTTTATGCCCACACGGATGTGATCACCCGCCGGGCGGTGCTGAGGAACGAGGGGGAGGCCCCCGTCGTCATCGACAAGCTCATGAGCTACATGCTGGACATGGTCCCGGCGGCCGAACTCACCTTCACCACCTTCGACGGGGCCTGGATCCGGGAGGCCCGCCGCCACGATCGGCCCGTGGCTTCCGGCATCTATGTGAACGAGGGCAGCACCGGCGCCTCCGGCCACAGGCACAATCCCGGCGTGCTCCTTTCCGAGGAGCATTGCTCAGAGGAACAGGGCCGCTGCTGGGGCTTCAACCTGCTGTACAGCGGCAACCACTACACCGCCGTGGAAAAGTCCGAAAACGGCCTGGTCCGCATCATGTCGGGCATCAGCCCCCGGTGCTTCCGCTATACCCTGGCCCCCGGCGTCGGCTTCGAGACCCCCGAGGGGGTCATGACCTATTCCGACGGGGGCTTCAACGGCCTTTCCGCCCACTTTCATGACTTCGTCAACGGGCACGTGATCCGGGGCGACTGGAAGGGAAAGGAACGGCCGGTGCTCTGCAACGATTGGGAAGCCTGTTTTTTTTCCTTTCGGGAGAGGAAGCTCCTCTCCCTGGCCAAGCGGGCGAAGAAGGCGGGCGCTGAGCTGTTCGTTTTGGACGACGGCTGGTTCGTGGGCAGAAACGACGACAAGGGGGGTCTGGGGGACTACACCGTGGACAGAAAGAAGCTGCCCCACGGTCTGGAGGGCCTCTGCGCCAGGATCAACAAGCTGGGCATGAGCTTCGGCCTGTGGATGGAGCCGGAGAGCGTCAACGAGAACAGCGACCTCTATCGGGCCCATCCGGATTGGGCGGTGAAGCTGCCGGGCCGCAAGCCCTCCTATGGGCGGAACCAGCTGCTCTTGGATCTGGTGAATCCGGCGGTCCGGGACTACATCGTGGAGAACGTGGGCCGCATCCTGGACAGCTGCCCCATCGCCTATGTGAAGTGGGACATGAACCGGCACATGTCCGACATGTATTCCCCCTTCTGCGAAAACGGGGCCTTCTTCCACGAATACATCAAGGGGCTCTATGATGTTCTGGGCCGCATCTTCTATCCCCGGCCCCACATCCTTTTTGAAAGCTGCTCCTCCGGGGGCAACCGGTTCGATTTGGGGATGCTCTGCTTCAGCCAGCAGATCTGGGCCAGCGACGACACGGACGCCATCGAGCGGGTGAAGATCCAGGGGGGGCTGAGCTATCTCTACCCCCTGTCCGCCATGGGCGCCCACATCTCCGAGGCGCCCCACCAGCAGACATTGCGGGACACACCCCTTTCCACCCGCTTTCACACCGCCGCCTTCGGCGCCCTGGGCTGGGAGATGGACATCGGCACGCTGACCTTTGCCGAGCGGAAGGAGGCGAAAAAGGACATGGACTTCTACAAGGCTCACCGAAGGACCTTCCAGTTTGGCCGCTTCCGCCGTCTGGGCCGGCAAAACGGCATGGAGACCTGGGTGGCCCTGGGGGAGGGGGAGGCCGTGGCCGCCCGCTTCCTCCTGGACAACGAGGCCGCCGCTCCCGCCGATGTGCTGCGGGTGCCCGGTTTGGCGCCCCAGGGGCGCTATCGTGTGGAGCGGCAGACCAAGGGCGTCCGGGTGGGGCCCCTGGCCAGCCTCCTCAAGCACGTGGCTCCCGTGAGCCTGAAGAAGGGGGGCTTCATCATCCGCACCATCGACAAATTTTTCATGCTCCCCGACGGGGAGGAGAAATATACCCTCACGGGCAGCGCCTTGGGCGAGGGGGTGCCCCTGAACAACCGCTTCGTGGGCACGGGCTACAACAAGGACATTCGGATGCTGGGTGACTTCGGCTCCGAGCTCTACTATCTCAAGGAGGAAGCATGACCAAATCAGAGCTGATCCAAGCGTTTTTCGAGACCTTTGGCCCAGGCGAGGAGCCCCGCTGCTTCTTTGCCGGAGGCCGGGTGAACCTGATCGGCGAGTATGTGGATTTCAACGGCGGCCATGTGCTGCCCTGCGCCCTGACCATGGGCACCTGGGGGCTGCTGCGGCGCCGGTCCGACGATCGGCTTCGGTTCTGTTCCCTGAACTTTCCCCAGGTGGGGGTGCTGGAGGGGACCTTGTCCAACGTTCGCTTTCAGGAGCGGAACCAGTGGACCAACTACGTTTTGGGCATGCTCTTTGCCCTGGGGGAGCGGGGGATCGAGCTTAGCTCCGGCTTCGAGCTCCTCGTCTATGGCAACATCCCCAACGGCTCCGGCCTGTCCTCCTCCGCTTCCCTGGAGGTGGTGGCGGGGGCAGCCTTCCGGGCCTGCTATGACCTTGATGTGACGGACATGGAGCTGGCCCTCTTGGGGCAGCGGGCGGAGAACGGCTTCGTCGGCCTCAACAGCGGCATCATGGACCAGTTCAGCATCGCCCTGGGCAAGGAGGGGGCGGCGGTGTTTCTGAACACCGGCACCCTGCGCTATGAGTATGTGCCCGTGGCGCTGGGGGACAACGTGATCCTCATCATGAACACCTGCAAGCGCCGGACATTGGCGGACTCCAAATACAACGAGCGCCGGGCGGAGTGCGAGGGCGCCCTGAAGGCCCTGCAGCAGGCCCTGCCCGTGAAGGATCTGGCGTCGGTGGACCTGCGGGCCTTTGAGGCCAACAAGCACCTGATCCGGCGCCAAAACGAGCGGGACCGGGCGGAGCACGTGGTCTATGAGTGCGCCCGGACCATCGAGGCCTGCAAGAAGCTGCGGGCCGGGGACTTGGTCTCCTTCGGCCGGCTCATGTATGCCTCCCACGATTCCCTGCGGGACCTGTTCGCCGTGTCCTGTCCGGAGCTCGACACCCTGGTGCGCGAGGCGGGTGCCTGCCCCGGGGTCCTGGGGGCAAGGATGACCGGCGCCGGCTTCGGTGGCTGCGCCGTGGCCATCGTGCAAAAGGACGCCGTGGCGGCGGTCAAGGCGCGGGTGGGCGCGGCCTATGAGCGGGCCATCGGCTATCCCTGCGCCTTCTATGAGGCCAGCATCGGCGGCGGGCCAAAGGAACTTTGATCGGGATCGATCACATCATATAAATCTATTTGGAGGTATTGAAAAAAATGAACAAACCCATTCTCGTCATCATGGCAGCCGGCATGGGCAGCCGGTACGGCGGACTCAAGCAGATGGATCCGGTGGACAAGGAGGGCCACGTGATCATGGACTTCTCCCTCTTCGATGCCAAGCGGGCCGGCTTCGAGAAGGCCGTGTGCATCATCAAGCGGGAGATGGCCGAGGACTTTGAAGAGGTCATCGGCAGCCGGGTCCGGCCCTTCCTGGAGCTGGAATACGCCTTCCAGGACATGAACGCCCTGCCGGAGGGCTATGCCGTTCCCGAGGGCCGGGTGAAGCCCTGGGGCACCACCCACGCCGTTTTGGCCGCCAAGGACCTGATCGGCGACGCGCCCTTCGCCGTCATCAACGCCGACGACTTCTATGGACGGGAAGCCTACAAGACCATCTATGACTATCTCAAGGTCCCCCATGAAAGGGGCGAATATGCCATGGTGGGCTATCTTCTGAAGAACACCGTCACCGACAACGGCCATGTGGCCCGGGGCGTGTGCGTGGTGGACGAAAACGACAATCTCACCTCCATCGCCGAGCGGCTCCGCATCGAGAAGCGGGACGGCGGCATCGCTTTCACCGAGGACGAGGGCAAGACCTACACCGCCCTGGATCCCGACGACACCGTGTCCATGAACTTCTGGGGCTATATGCCCGACTTCCTGGAGGAGGCCGAAAAGCGCTTCCCCGCCTTCCTGGACGAAAACCTGCCCAAGAACCCGTTGAAGTGCGAATACCTGGTGCCCCGGCTCACCAACGACCTGATCCTGGAGGGGAAGGCCAGCGTGAAGGTGCTCCATTGCCCCGCCAAGTGGCACGGCGTCACCTACAAGCAGGACATGCCCGCCCTGCAGCAGAGCATCCGGGAGATGAAGGCCGCCGGCATGTATCCCGACGATCTGTGGAAATGACCCATGCTCTTTGACCTCATCGCGCCCTATACCACCGTGTGCCTGGCGGGGATGTGCAAGAACGCGGGAAAGACCACCGCCCTCAACGCCCTCATCCGGGGCGCTGCGGCCAGGGGGGTCCTTCTCGGGCTCACCTCCATCGGCCGGGACGGGGAGCGGGAGGATCTGGTCACCGGCACATACAAGCCCCCCATCTACGTGACGGGGGGCACCTTGTTTGCCACCAGCCGGGGGCTTTTGCCCCGGTGCGATGTGACGGGGGAGATCCTGTCCCTCACGGGACTGTATACCCCTCTGGGCGAGGTGGTGATCCTGCGGGCCCTGTCCGATGGGTTCGTGGAGCTGGCGGGCCCTTCCATGCGGGAGCAGATCGTGGCGCTGGAAGCGGCGCTGAAGGGCTTCGGGGCAGAGAAGGTGCTCGTCGACGGGGCCCTGTTCCGCCGGAGCCTGTGCGCCCCCGAGGCGGCGGAGGGGATCCTGCTCTCCACCGGGGCCAGCTTGGGTCCGGACATGCACAGAACCGTGGCGGACACGGCCTTCGTGGCGGAGCTGCTCGGGCTGCCGATCAGCGGCCCCTGGCCCGACATGGGGGATCGCCGCTTCGCCCGGGGCGGGCTGTTTGACGATCTTGCCTCGGCGCTGGAGGGGCAGGGGGACGCCCTCTTTGTGACCGGGGCCTTCACCGATGCCATGGCGGCCCTGCTTCTGCGGCGCAAGGGCATCCCCGCTGAGATCAACCTGGAGGACGGCACCCGGCTCCTGCTCTCCCGGGAGAACTATGAAAAGCTGCGGGCCCGGGGAGTGGCCTTCCGGGTTCGGGACCGAAACGATCTCGTCGCCGTGACCGTGAACCCCTCTTCCGCCTATGGCGCCCCCTATGATGCCGCGGCCTTTCAACGGCTGATGGCGGAGCGGGTGAGCGTCCCCGTGATGAACATTTGGGAGGAAAGCGCATGGAACTGACCCCGAGCCAACAGCAGGATATCGGCCTCGCCTTCGTGCTGGACCGGCTTCAGCCCCTGTCCCCCCTGGGCCGGGAGAGGAAGCGGGCCCTTGGTCCCTATGACCGGAGCCGAAGGGCGGAGCTGATCCGGGAGCTGAGCGACCTTGACCGGACATTGGCCCTGGGGGAGGACCCGGCCCTGGACCGCCTGCGGCAGGGGCTGATGCAGCTCAGGGACATCCGCGGCACCGTGGCCAGGATCGGCAACAGGGACATGGATCAGGTGGAGCTCTTTGAGCTCAAGCGATATCTGCTGCTGCTGCGGGGCCTGGCGGAGGACTTTCGATCCCTGCAGGAAAGGGCCCGATGGGCCGGGCTCGCCCTGGCGGATGTGCCGGAGGCCCTGTCCATCCTGGATCCGGAGGGGTCCGGGAATCCCACCTTCTCTCTGCGTTCCTCATGGTCGGCGGATCTGGCGGAGGCCCGCCGGGACAAGACGGAGATCGAAAAACAGATCGCCCTTTCCGCCGGCGCGGCCCGGGAGGCGCTGCTGATCCGGCGCACGGACATCGTCCTGCGGGAGGCGGAGGCAGAGCAGCGGCTCTGCGGCCGGCTTTCCCAAAGGCTGCAGCCCCATCAGGCCGCCATCGCCGGGAGCCTGAGCGCCCTGGGGCATCTGGACCTGCTGCTCGCCAAAGCCGCTCTGGTCCGGGAGCTGGGAGGGAAAAAGCCCACCCTGACGGAGGGCGAGCTGTCCTTCCGGGACATGGTCCATCCCGCCCTGGCGGATGTCCTGAAAAACCAAGGGGCCGCCTTCACACCCCTGACCATCTCCCTGTCCCCCGGGGCCGCGGTGCTCACCGGGGCCAACATGGGGGGCAAGAGCGTGTGCCTCAAGACCCTGGCCCTCAACGTATATCTGGTCCACTGCGGCCTGTTCCCCTTTGCCCGGGAGGCCCGGGTCCCCTTCTTCGATCAGCTGTGCCTGGTCCGGGGGGAGGGGGAGGACGGCCGGGAGGGCCTCTCCTCCTTCGGCGGGGAGCTGATGGCGGCGGACGCCGCGGCCCGGGCCGTGCAGACGGGCTTTTGTCTGGTCCTCTTCGATGAGTTTGCCCGGGGCACCAACCCCGCCGAGTCGGTGAAGCTCCAGCAGGGGGTTCTCCGCTTCTTCGAGGGGTCCGGCTCCGTGTGCCTCCTGGTCACCCACTATGAGGCCGTGGCCGCCCGTGCCGGCCGTCGCTTCCTCACCCGGGGCATCCGGGATCTGGATGTGGCGGAGGGGCGGCGCATGATGGCCGCCGGGGCGGACAAGCTGACCGTTCTGCGCCGCTTCATGGACTATGGCATCGAGCAGATCGACGAGGCCGCCGTTCCCCAAAGGGCCCTGACCGTGGCGGAGCTGCTGGGGGTGGAGGAGGGACTGCTGGCGGCCATCCGCAGGGAATATATACTTTCGGAAGATTGACACTATAGCAACCTTTTTGATACAATGATAACAACAGAATAGGGAGATAGAGGCGCGGCGCGCAGGGTACCCGCGGGGCAAAACCGGGCGAAAGGGACCTTCGGGAAAGGGGCGCAGCCGCCGAAAGAAGGGGGAAAATTCGCCGCGTCCCGCTTCTTGGGGGTCGGGTGGACATGGCTCGGCCACTGTCGTCTGTTTGAGATGAAGCGCTATCGATCCGGCTTTGGCCGCGTCGATAGCCTTTTCTTTTGGACGGAGCGCTATGGGAGATCCGTTTTTCCATCGCGCTCTGTTTATGTATCAACATCTTTTATAAGGAGGTTTGGGTATGCAAGTGACCATTCGGGTGCGCATGAGCGCCCACGACGCCCACTATGGCGGAAACCTGGTGGACGGCGCCAAGATGCTGGAGCTGTTCGGGGATGTCGCCACGGAGCTGCTGATCCGGCGGGACGGGGACGAGGGCCTCTTCTGCGCCTATGACATGGTGGAGTTCAAGGCCCCGGTCTACGCGGGGGACTTCATCGAGGCCACCGGCCAGATCGTCTCCGAGGGAAACACCTCCCGGCGGATGGTCTTTGAGGCCAGAAAGGTGATAACCGCCCGGCCCGACATCAACGATTCCGCGGCGGAGGTGCTTTCCGAGCCCATCCTGGTCTGCCGGGCCAGCGGCACCTGCGTCACCCCCAAGGACAAGCAGAGACTGTAGCTTGTGCCGTTGCTGCGAACCGGCGCAGCAATTTCGCAGGCGAAACCGACAAAACTGCTGACAAGGAAAGGAATATACTATGGAGAAGCTGATCATCACCGCCGCCATCTGCGGCGCCGAGGTCACCAAGGCCCAGAACCCCGCCGTCCCCTACACTGTGGAGGAGATGGTTCGGGAGGCCCGTTCCGCCTATGACGCGGGGGCTTCCGTCATCCATGTCCATGTCCGTTGGGACGACGGCACCCCCACCCAGGATCGGGAGCGGTTCCGACTGGTCATGGACGCCATCCGCGCTGAGCTTCCGGATGTGATCATGATCCCCTCCACCGGCGGCGCCACCGGCATGAAGCCGGAGGAGCGGCTCCAGCCCACGGAGCTTTTTCCCGAGATGGCGACGCTGGATTGCGGCACCTGCAACTTTGGGGACGAGATCTTCGACAACACCATGCCCACCATGCGGGCCTTCGGGCGGCGGATGATCGAAAACTGCATCAAGCCCGAATATGAATGTTTTGAGATGGGCCATCTGGACACCGTTCTGACCATGGCCCGCAGGGGCGAGGTCCCGGGCGCCCCCTTGCAGTTCAACTTCGTTCTGGGCGTCCCCGGCTGCTCCCCCGCCACGGTGCAAAACCTGGTTTGGATGGCCGGCACCATCCCTGCCGGCTCCACCTGGACGGCCACGGGCGTGGGCCGCAGCGCCTTCACCCTGGCGGCGCCCGCCATCGTCATGGGCGGCAACGTGCGGGTGGGCTTCGAGGACAATCTCTATCTCTCCCGGGGCGTGAAGGCCCGCAGCAACGGGGAGCTGGTGGAGAAGGTGGTCCGCCTCAGCCGGGAGCTGGGCCGGGAGATCGCCTCCCCCGCGGAGGCCCGGGCCATCCTGGGCCTGGTTGGCGGCCCCAACTGCCCGGTTCGCTGAATACTGTTTGCATAAACAAATAAAAATACATTTTTCGGAGGAGAAAACCATGGCACTCAAAGGCAACAAATACGGCACCCATCGCGTCATCGAGCCCAAGGGCGTGCTCACCCAGGCAGCCTATAAGATCGACAACAACATGGATGTTCTCTATTCCAACGAGATCATCTGCGATGTTCAGTCCCTGAACATCGATTCCGCCTCCTTCACCCAGATCGAGGAGGCCTGCGGCGGCGACGAAAAGAAGATCGGCGAGATGATCATGGGGATCGTGGCCGAGCGGGGCAAGCAGCAGAACCCGGTCACCGGCTCCGGCGGCATGTTCATCGGCACCGTGGCCTATATCGGCGAGGATCTGAAGGACCGGAACCTGAAGGTGGGCGACAAGATCGCCTCCCTGGTGTCCCTGTCCCTGACGCCGCTCAGGATCGACAGGATCCTGGCCGTCCACAAGGACATCGACCGGGTGGACATCGTGGGCAAGGCCGTCCTCTTTGAAAGCGGCATCTATGCAAAGCTCCCCAGCGACATGAGCGAGGCCCTGGCCCTGGCGGCCCTCGATGTGGCGGGCGCCCCCGCCCAGGCCCGCAAGCTTCCCAAGGAGGGGGATTCCGTCCTCATCCTGGGAGCCAACGGCAAGAGCGCCGTCCTCTGCGGCTATGAGGCCATGAAGAAGGTGGGCCCCACCGGCAATGTGGTGGGCCTGGTCAGGAATCCCAAGCAGGTCCCGGCCCTCCTGGAGCTGGGCGTGTACCACAAGGTCATCGTGGCCTCGGCCACGGAGCCGGTGGCGGTGCTGGAGGCGGCCCTGGCGGCCAACGGCGGCAGGGAGTATGACATCTCCATCTGCTGCGTGAACCAGCCCAACTGCGAGATGAGCGCCATCCTGCCCGTCCGGGACGACGGATTGGTCTATTTCTTCTCCATGGCCACCAGCTTCACCAAGGCGGCTTTGGGCGCCGAGGGCATCGGCAAGGATGTGAACATGATCATCGGCAACGGCTACACCAAGGATCATGCCGAAATCACCCTGAACGTACTCCGTGAAAACCCGAAACTCCGCGCTCTGTTTGACGAGAAATACGTATAAAAAAACATAAAGGAGTCTGGCTATGCATTTTGAGAATTTTGCCCGGAAGAACGGGCTGTTCCGGGATGTGCCCGATGAGCTTTGGAACGATTGGCACTGGCAGGTAAAAAACCGGGTGGAGACGCCGGAGGAGCTGAAGACGCTTTTGAACCTGACGGCGGAAGAGGAGGAGGGCGTGCGCCGTACATTGGGCCGACTGCGCATGGCCATCACCCCCTACTATCTGTCCCTCATCGACCTTGACGACCCCTTTGATCCCATTCGCCGGCAGGCGGTGCCCACGGCCCGCGAGCTGGAATCCGCCCCCTATGAGGCGGCGGACCCCCTTCACGAGGACACGGATTCCCCGGTGAAGGGCCTGACCCACCGATATCCCGATCGGGTGCTGTTCCTGGTGACGGACCAGTGCTCCATGTATTGCCGCCACTGCACCCGCCGGCGCTTCGCGGGACAAACGGACTGCGCCGTGCCCAGGGCGCAGATCGAGGCCTGCATCGAGTATATCCGGGCCCATGAGGAGGTGCGGGATGTGCTTCTCTCCGGCGGCGACGCCCTGATGCTGGGGGATGGGCTCCTGGAGCAGATCATCGCCGAGCTTCGGGCCATCGACCATGTGGAGATCATCCGCATCGGCACCCGGACCCCCGTGGTCTGTCCCCAGCGGATCACGCCGGAGCTGTGCGCCATGCTGAAGAAATACCACCCCATCTGGGTGAACACCCACTTCAACCATCCCAACGAGATCACCCCCGAATCGGCGGCGGCCTGCGCCCGGCTGGCCGACGCAGGCATCCCCCTGGGGAATCAGAGCGTGCTGCTGGCCGGGGTCAACGACTGCGTCCACGTGATGAAAAAGTTGGTGAACGAGCTGGTCTACATCCGGGTCCGGCCCTATTATCTCTATGCCTGCGATCCCTCCCTGGGCCTCTCCCACTTCCGCACGCCCGTGTCGAAGGGCATCGAGATCATGGAGGGGCTGCGGGGCCACACCAGCGGCCTGTGCGTGCCCACCTTCGTGGTGGACGCCCCGGGCGGCGGCGGCAAGACCCCGGTGATGCCCACCTATCTGATCTCCCAGAAGCCGAACAAGATCGTGCTTCGGAACTTCGAGGGGGTCATCACCACCTATACCGAACCGAAGAACTATGAAGAAAGCTGTCACTGCCCCGTGTGCACCGGCAAGCGAAAGGTGAGCAAGATCGGCGTGGCCGGCCTGGAGCAGGGGATGGAGCAGAAGTATATGACTCCCAAGGGGCTTTTGAGAGAGGAACGGGCGAAGTAAATGGCATCCAAACTGAACCTGGATCAAAACAAGGTGGAGCGGGCCAGGGCGGCCGCCCGCAAGGTGGCGACGGACACCCAGGCCTTCATCGACCGGCACACCACCGTCACCGTGGAGCGGGCGGTTTGCCGCCTGCTGCTCATCGACGGGGTGAACGAGGTGGGCGTGCCCCTGCCCAACGTGGTGGTGGATCACCTGCTGGAAAAGGGGCTGCTGCCCTATGGAGCGGCTTATGCCCTGGGCAACGCCATGGCGGAAACGGGCCTGAGTCCCCAAGAGATCGCCGAGGCGGTGGACAAAGGGGAGCTGGACCTCTCCCGGGTTTCGCCCCACAGCGAGGCGGAGATCCGCGCGGCCATCGAGCCCGTCGCCCGGGCCACCGTGGAGCGGATCCGGAAAAACGTGGCCCGGCGGAACGGCTTCCTGTCGGAATACGGCGACAAGGAGGGTCCCTATCTCTATGTCATCGTGGCCACGGGCAACATCTATGAGGACATCGTCCAGGCCAAAGCCGCAGCCCGGCAGGGAGCGGATGTGATCGCGGTCATCCGCACCACGGGTCAGAGCCTTTTGGATTATGTGCCCTATGGAGCCACCACCGAGGGCTTCGGCGGCACCTATGCCACCCAGGAGAACTTCCGACTCATGCGGGCCGCCCTGGACGAGGTGGGGGCGGAGGAGCACCGGTACATCCGCCTGTGCAACTATTGCTCCGGCCTGTGCATGCCGGAGATCGCCGCCATGGGCGCCCTGGAGCGGCTGGATGTGATGCTCAACGACGCCCTCTACGGCATACTCTTTCGGGACATCAACATGCAGCGGACGCTGATCGACCAAAGCTTCTCCCGCCGGATCAACGCCTTTGCCGGCGTCATCATCAACACGGGCGAGGACAACTATCTCACCACGGCGGACGCGGTGGAGGAGGCCCACACGGTCCTGGCCAGCCAGTTCCTCAACGAGCAGTTCGCCCTTTGCGCCGGGCTGCCTGAGGAGCAGCAGGGCCTGGGCCACGCCTTTGAGATCGACCCGGCCCGGGAGAACGGCTTCCTCTATGAGCTGGCCCAGGCTCAGATGGCCCGGGAGATCTTCCCCAAGGCTCCCCTCAAATACATGCCCCCCACCAAGTTTATGACGGGCAACATCTTCCGGGGCCATGTGCAGGACGCCCTCTTCAACATGGTCACCATCCTGACGGGGCAGAAGATCCATCTGCTGGGCATGATGACCGAGGCCATCCACACCCCCTTCATGTCGGATCGGGCCCTGTCCATCGAAAACGCCCGCTATGTCTTCAACACCATGAAGGATCTGGGGGAGGAGATGACCTTCAGACCCGACGGCATCATGGCCCGCCGGGCGGACGAGGTGCTGACCCGCGCCGCGGACCTGCTGGAAAAGATCCGGCGCGACGGCCTTTTTGCCACCCTGGAGCGGGGCACCTTCGCCGACATCAAGCGCATGCGGGACGGGGGCAAGGGCCTTTCCGGCGTGGTGCTTCGGGCGGAGGGATACTGCAACCCCTTCCTGACTCTGTTGGATGGAGGTGCCAAATGAGCGGCGGACTCTACGATATGAGCGTCAAGAGCTTTGATCGGACGCTGGATCTTTCCCGGATCAAGGCCTATGGCGACACCATGAACGACGGCAAGGTGCAGCTGAGCTTCACCCTGCCCGTGAAGGATGACGAGCGGGGCATGGAGGCCGCCCGGCAGCTGGCCAGGAAGATGGGCCTCGAGGAGCCCAACGTGGCCGGGGCCGTGAAGCTGGACGAAGACTTCACCTTCTATGTGGTCTATGGCGCCTGCGTCCACACGGTGGATTATGAGCACATCGAGGTCAAAACCGTGGAGAGCAGCGTCATGTCCATGGAGGAGGTCAACGACTATATCCGCAGCCACTTCGGCCGGAAGCTGGTCTTTGTGGGCGCCTCTACGGGCACGGACGCCCACACCGTGGGCATCGACGCCATCATGAACCGAAAGGGCTTCGCCGGCCACTATGGTCTGGAGCGATATGAGATGATCGAGGCTTACAACCTGGGGGCTCAGGTGGAGAACGGGGACTTCGTGAAGAAGGCTCTGGAGTTGAACGCCGATGTGCTCCTGGTCTCTCAAACCGTGACCCAGAAGGATGTGCACATCCGGAACATGACCGAGCTCATCGAGCTTTTGGAGGCGGAGGGCATTCGATCCCGGTTCGTCCTCATCTGCGGCGGCGCCCGGATCACCCATGAGCTGGCCAAGGAGCTGGGCTTCGACGCGGGCTTCGGCCCCCGCAAGTTCGCCGAGGACGTGGCTTCCTTTGCCGTGGAGGAGATGACCCGGCGGGGCCTGGATAGATAAAGGAGGAGATCCATGGATATTCTGATCATCGACGGCCAGGGGGGCAACCTGGGCCGGCAGCTGGCAAAGCGATTGAAGGAGGCCCTGCCTCGGGCAGACATCACCGCCGTGGGCACCAACTCCACCGCCACGGAAAACATGCTCAAGGGCGGCGCCGACCGGGCCGCCACGGGGGAGAACGCCGTCATCGTCAACGCCCGGCGGGCGAAGGTGATCGTGGGCCCCCTGGGCATCGTCATCGCCGATGCCCTTTTGGGGGAGGTGACCCCCGCCATGGCCAGGGCTGTGGGGCAGAGCGACGCCGTGCGCATCCTCATCCCCATGAACCGGTGCGAAACGTTGGTGGCCGGGGTGGCGGAGAGGCCCATGGGCGAACTCATCGAGGACGCCGTGGGCAGGATCGTCGGCCTGCTGCAAAAAGCGGATTGACAGGGGAGCGGTCCCTCTGATATACTTCCTTTTGCCGACAGGAAGCCGGCGGGGAGCCGCACGCTCGACAATTTTTTTATGCAGGATGCTTTGAAGGCATCGCCTTTCGTGAACGAAGGGCGGTGCTTTCTTTGCGTCAAAGAAAGGAACGGACATGAAAAACAAAGCCGTATTGAAACTGACCTATGCCGGCGTCTGCCTGGCGCTGTGCCTGGTGCTGCCCTTTTTGACGGGGCAGATCCCCCAGATCGGCAGCAAGCTGCTGCCCATGCACATCCCCGTGCTCCTGTGCGGCTTTTTGTGCGGGCCGATGTGGGGGCTGGCCGTGGGCGCCCTGGCCCCTCTCCTGCGCTCGCTCCTCTTTGGGATGCCGCCCCTGTTCCCCACGGCCACGGCCATGGCCTTCGAGCTGGCGGCCTATGGGCTGCTGTCCGGCCTGTTCTATCGGATCCTGCCCAAAAAGACCCCCTATCTCTATGTGTCGCTCATCGTCGCCATGATCGGCGGACGGCTGGTTTGGGGCCTGGTCATGGCCATCCTCATGGGGGCCACCGGCAAGGGCTTCACCCTGACCGCCTTCTGGACCGGGGCCTTCGCCAACGCCTGGCCCGGAATCGTGCTGCAGCTGGTGCTGATCCCGCCGGTGGTGGCGGCCCTGAAAAAGGCCAAGCTGCTGCTGAACGAATAGGGACGGCCGGGGCAAAAAAGGGCTTCCGCTTTTCCCGCGCCATATGGATTTTCTCTGCAGCCTATGCTATACTGTGGACAAATAAGGACAAAGGGGGAACCGAAATGGGCCTGTTTGACAAAAAGTATTGCAGCGTTTGCGGGGAGAAGATCGGCTTTTTGGGAAACCGGAAGCTGGAGGACGGGAACCTGTGCAAGGATTGCGCTCGGAAGCTTTCGCCCTTCTTCAGCGAGCGGCGGCACTCCACTGTGGAGGAGATCAAGGAGCAGCTCAGCTACCGGGAGGCCAACAAGGAGAAGGTGGCGGCCTTCCATCCCACCCGGACCATCAACTGCCGGGAATACCTCATTCTGGATGAGGACAAGCGGCAGCTGATCGTGACGAACCATAAAAACTGGAAGGATGAGAACCCGGATGTCATCGACTTTGCCGATGTGACCGGGTGCGATGTGGATGTGGACGAGAATCGCCGGGAGCTCTACCGCAAGAACGCCGAAGGTAAGAGCGTGAGCTATGAGCCCAAGCGGTATGAATACAGCTATGATTTCAACATGACCATCGCTGTGAACAATCCCTATTTCAACGAGATCCCCCTCAGGATCAACGACGACGAGATCAGCTATCGGACCAGCGCGGAGTATCACCGGGCGGAGCTGCTTTCGGCGGAGATCCGGGAGCTGCTGCTGGGCATCCGGGCCGACACCCGCAAGGCGGCGGAGGCGGCGGCCGCTCCCAAGAAGGCGGTGGTCTGCCCCTATTGCGGCGCCACCACCACGCCGGACGAAAGGGGCTGCTGCGAATACTGCGGCGCGCCGGTACAATAAATTTCGGCTGTTGAAACCTGCGGTTTCAACGGCCGAGACTCCACCTTCGTTCCGCTTCCAGACCCCGCCTATGAATCTTCGATTCACCGGGCGGCGGGGTCTGCAAGGTGTGAGATTCACCGCGCATGTCGCTGAATCTCACATATTCAGAGCCACCCGTTCTTCCTGTGTCGTTTGAGAGCGCGCGGCTACACCGCGCCTGCGCGTCTTGGAGTATCCTTGTTCGGGAGCGCCGCTTTGGCGGCGCTTTTTTGTTGACGGTATCTTTGTGCCGTGGTATTCTTTTATATATATTGGAAAGAAAGCGAGGTGGCTCCCTTTGGGTATAAAATGTCCAAACTGCGGCGGGGGGATGGTCTTTGACATCGGCAAGCAAAAGCTTTGCTGCCCCTACTGTAACAGCGAGTCCTCCGTGAAGGAATATCGGCTGAACAACGCCGCCGAATATGTGAACGACAACTATAGCGTGAACGTGTTCCGCTGCAAAAACTGCGGGGCGGAGCTGACCGCGCCGGAGGAGCAGACCGTGGCCTATTGCGCCTATTGCGGCGGGGAGGCCATGCTCCATGAGAAGCAGGCCGAAACCCTTCGGCCCAAGCGGATCATCCCCTTTTCAAAGACCAAGGCGGAGGCCATCCAGGCCTATGAGAACGCGGTGAAAAAGGTCCTCTATGTGCCCAAGGAGCTGAAGGACGCCGCCTTTTTGGAGGGGTTTCGGGGGGTGTATCTGCCCTATTGGACCATCGATGTGGAGATCCCCCAGAGGGAGCTGGCCCTCAAGGGTTCCCGCTCCTACACCCAGGGCCGGTATGACTACTATGAGACCTATGACGTGAACGCCAGCGTGGGCGGGCAGGTGGAAGGGGCCGTCTATGACGCCTCCGCCGCCTTCGACGACACCCTGGCCGCCCAGATCGCTCCCTTCGATCAAAAGGGGGACAGGACCTTCGACGAGGCGTATCTGGCCGGGTTCTATGCGGACAAGGTGACCACCTCCCCCCAGATCTACGGTCAGCTGGCGGTGGAGCAGGCCACAGACAAGGTGTTCGACACCATCCAGAGCAAGGCGGGAAAGGTCCAGGTGTCTCTGCCCGTCGGCAAGGAAAAGCGCAGGGAGGCCATCGGCGCCAAGACCACCGGGGAGCGGGTGTCCCTGTTCCCGGTCTGGTTCCTCACCTGGCGGAAAAAGGATCGGGTGGCCTATTCCGTGATGAACGGCCAGTCCGGAAAGATCACCATGGACCTGCCCGTGGACCTGAAGGTGTTCTTCCTCTATTCCGCCGCGGCGGCAGCGGTCCTCTTCCTGGTGCTGAGCCTGCTGCCCGCCTTCATCCAACCCATGACCATGGCCGCCCTGTGCGGCGTGCTGCTGGTGCTGTCCGGGCGGATACTCAACGGGGAGCTGAAGCAGATCCGGCTCCAGGAGCGGCATGTGTACGATTATGGGAACATGTCCGGGGAGAAGAAGGCAAAGCCCAAGGCAAAGACCGCCTCCTGCCTGAGCGCCGGGCTGATGTTGGCCTATTACGGCCTTATGGCCGCCATAGCCTTCGGCTCCACCACGGGCAGCAGCGGCACCGTGGGCCCAACCTTCCTTCTGGCGCTGATCGGCCAGATCGTGTTGAGCGTGAAACTCATCCGCAACGCCGCCGGCATGCAAAACAAGTCCGGCATGCTGCCGGCCCTGATCTCCTTGGCCATTCTGGCCTTTGGGTGCTATGTGGGCCTCAATCCGGAGGTTTTCCCCAACGACGCCTGGTACTACGGCCTGGCCGCCGGGTGCCTGGCGGGGATATTGGTCAACGCCCTGTTCACCATCGGGCGATACAACGATCTGGCCACCCGGCCGGTCCCCAATTTCTTCAGAAGGGAGGGCGCCAACAATGCAAGGTCGTAAACGGCTGCTGATCGCGCTGCTGCTGGCGGCGCTGCTGGTGCTGCCCCTGCCGACCCTGGCCCAGGAGACGGGGGAGAGCGGGTTTCGGGCGGTCATCGAGGATGGGGCGGACCTGCTGACGGAGGCGGAGGAGGCGAGCCTGCTGGAAACCATGGCCGGCGTCCTGGCCTATGGCAACGCGGCGCTGGTGACCACCAACGAGAACCCCACCACGGCGGAGCGGTTCGCCGAACAAAAGTTTTTGGAGTTCTTCGGCGACACCTCCGGGGCGCTGCTGCTCATCGACATGGGCAACCGCTACATCCAGCTCATCGCGGACGGGGCGGTGTATAAGACCGTCAACAAAACCCGCTGCAACGAGATCACCGACAACATCTATACCTATGCCTCCAGAGGCGACTATCTGAGCTGCGCCGCCAAGGCATTCGAGCAGGTGACCAGGCTCCTGGAGGGCGAGCGGGTGGCCGCGCCCTTCAGATACGTGACCAACGCCTTTCTGGCGATCTGCCTGGCGCTGCTGGGCAACTTCGGGCTGATGAGCCTCCAGCGGCGCAAAAAGGTGAATCCGGAGAACGCCCTCAAGGTGAAGGTGGCCGTGAACACCGGCAGCGCAGCCGTGAAGGCCGGGGCCGTGGCGGGGGTGGTGCTGACCATGCTGAACCAGCGCAAGACCAAGCATGTGGAGAGCTCCTCCGGCGGCGGACGCTCCGGCGGCGGTGGCTTTTCCGGCGGTGGCGGGGGAGGCGGCGGCTTCTCCGGCGGCGGTGGCGGACACCGGTTCTGAAAGGGGGGTGCAAGGAGAGGAGCCATGATACACGGAAGAAAGGTCATCGGCATCATCGGGGGCATGGGCCCCCTGGCCACGGCGGATCTGTTCACCAAGATCATCGAGAGCACCGCGGCAAAGACCGATCAGGAGCACCTGCATGTGCTCATCGACAACAACACGGACATCCCCGACCGGACCGCCTGCATCCTCGAGGGCAGCGACGCGCCCCTGATCCCCATGGCGGAGAGCGCCAAGCGGCTGGAGGCGCAGGGGGCGGATCTGCTGGTGATCCCCTGCAACACCGCCCACTATTTCCACCCCGGCGTGGCGGCAGCGGTGGGCATCCCGGTGTTGAACATGCCCGAAATATCCGCCCGATATTGCGCTGAGCAGGGCTTTTCCTGCGTGGCGCTGCTGTCCACGGCGGGCACCGTTCGGGCCCGGATCTATGAGCCCTATTTCGAGACGCTGGGCATTCGGCTCCTGCATCCCTCCAAGGTGGGCATGGACAATTTGATGTACCTTATCTATGACGAGGTGAAGGCGGGCCGCATCCCCCATCCGGAGCGGATGTACCCGGAGATCGTGGCCCTGGAGGAGCAGGGGGCCCAGGCCTTCCTGCTGGCCTGCACGGAGCTGCCTCTGGTCTTCCAAAGCGGCGGCCGCGTCCCCTTTGTCGACCCCACATTGCTCTTGGCGCGGGCAGCCGTGACGGAAGCCGGTGGAAAAGTAAAGGAATGATTGGAAGCTTTCTGCACCTTTTCTTGAAAGAAAAGGTGCATCCAAAAGAACTTTAAGAATGAAACAGAGCAGGTTGCACTGCCCTTTTAGCATTCTTGCATTTCTCTTTTTGGGCACCTTTTTCTCTTTAGCCTAAAGAGAAAAAGGTGCAAAAATAAAAAGGAAAAAGAGGTGCTCCATGTCCATCCTCTCCGAGCTCAACGCCCCGCCCATCTACCTCATCTGCGGCGGGATCATCGCCTTTGTGGCCGTCCTCTGCATCGTCTTTCTCCTGCGCGCCTGGCGGGCGGGCGTCGCCCTGGGCATGGACAAGACAAAGATGAAGCGGGCCATCACCTCCAGCGCCACCTTCTCCCTGCTGCCCAGCGTGGGGATCCTCCTGGGCGTCATCGCCCTTTCGGGGAGCCTGGGGATCCCCTGGCCCTGGCTTCGGCTCTCGGTCATCGGCGCCCTGCACTATGAAACCCAGGTGGCCCAGGCGGCGGCGGAGCAGGTGGGCATGGGCACCCTGTCCGCAAGCAGGATGACCCCCGGCAGCTTCGCCACCATCGCCCTGCTCATGAGCGTCTGTATCATGTGGGGCATGATCCTGTCCGTGTTCTTCAACAAGAAATACACCCAAAAGCTCACCGTCACCGGGAACAGGGCCGGCGGCGGCTTTGGGGATCTGGCCATGACCGCCATGTTCATCGGCCTGGTTTGCGCATATCTGGGCAGCTATGTCGGTGCGTTCGTCTCCGGCGACGGCCGCTTCACTTTCACCGGCGACTGGACGCCCATCGCCGTGGCCGCGGTCAGCGCCCTGGTCATGGCCCTGTTCGTCTTTCTGGCGGAAAAGAAGCAAAAGGCCTGGGTGGAGAGCTTCTCTGTGGCGGGCAGCATGCTGGTGGGCATGGCCGCCGCGGTGGTCCTGGGCATTTTGGTGAAATAGGGAGGGGAGAGATATGGAAACGAAGCAAGTCAACGAAACCTGGGCCGCCTACACCCGGGGCACCCATCGCGTCGGCCGCATCTGCACCCTCATCACCCTTTGCCTGCTGGTGGGCGCGCCCTTCCTCATGGGCGCCTGTCTGGGCGCCCTGCCGGACCTGTCCGCCGTGGCCAGGGCCTTCCTTTCCGTGGGCCTGGTCTGGACCGTCAGCAGCGTGGTGGAGTTCCTCATCTACACCCCCATGCTGGGCGCCGGCGGCGGGTATCTGGCCTTCATCACCGGAAATCTGATCAACATGAAGATCCCCTGCGCCGTCAACGCCCGGGACATCGTGGGCGCCAAGACCGGCACCCCGGAGAACGAGATCATCTCCACCCTCTCCATCGCCGCTTCCTCGCTGGTGACCATATTGGTGCTGGCCCTGGGCGTGCTGCTGCTGACGCCGCTGCAGCCCATCCTCCAAAGCGAGGCCCTGCAGCCCGCCTTCTCTAACGTGGTCCCCGCCCTGTTCGGGGCCATGGCGTATAAGTATTATCGCCACCACATGAACATTGCCCTGGCGCCCCTGGTGCTCATGAGCTTGCTGTTCGTCCTGGCGCCGGGGCTCATCGCCTCCACCAGCATGATGATCATCCCCTCCGGCGCCCTGGCCATCGGCATCGCCTGGCTGCTCTATCGCAAGCAGAGAAAGGAAACCTGATATGCTCTATGCCGCTCTCCTCCTTGGCATCCTCCTGTTGCTGCTGCTCGCCGCCCTGTTCAAAACGCTGCTGACCCCCAGTCTGAAGAGCACCTATGTGGCCCGGGAACCGGAGTCGGTGGCCCTGCCCCTGGGCGAAAAGCTCTCCAAAATGGTCCGGGTGGACACCACCTCCTTCGAGGGCCAGAACGATCCCGAGCGCTGGGCAGCCTTCCATGAGGTGCTGCGGGAACTGTTCCCCCTGGTCCATGCGAAGCTGGAGGTGACGGACATCGACGGGAACCTCCTCTACTATTGGCGGGGCAAGAGCCGGGAAAAGCCCATCCTGCTCATGAGCCACCAGGATGTGGTGCCCGCCGGGGGCGAGTGGAAGCATCCCCCCTTCGCCGGCATCATCGAGGACGGCAAGGTTTGGGGCCGGGGCACCGCCGACACCAAGTGCTCCGTCATGGCCTTTTTGCAGGCGGTGGAGGAGCTGCTCAGCGAGGGATATACCCCCGACTGCGATGTGTATCTGTCCTCCTCCTGCACGGAGGAATGGGGCGGGGACGGCTGCCCCAAGCTGGTGGAGGAGATCCGCCGCCGGGGCGTGGACCTGTTTTTGGTCATGGACGAGGGCGGCGGCATCATCCGGGAGCCCATCGGCGGCATCCCCGGCAACTTCGCCATGCTGGGCGTGTTTGAAAAGGGCTGCGCCGATGTGACCTTCACCGCCCGCGGCAAGGGCGGCCACGCCAGCGCCCCGGGGAAGAACGCCCCCATCGACCGGCTGTCCGCCTTTGTGCTGGATGTGAAAAGATATCCCTTCAGGCGAAAGCTGCTGCCGGAGGTCAGGGCCATGTTCAGCCGCCTGGCCCCCTATGGCTCCTTCCCCCTGAAGCTGGTGCTGGGGAACCTGTGGCTCTTCGGCCCCGTTCTCAAGCTGGCCCTGCCTGCCATCAGCCCCACCGCTGCCGCCATGCTCAAAACCACCGTGGCCTTCACCATGTCCTCCGGCTCGGAGGCCTTCAATGTCCTGCCCCGGACCGCCACGGTCAGCGCCAACATCCGCCTGATCCCCCACCAGGGTCAGCAGGAGACCCTGACGATCCTGGAGAAGCTGGCCAGGAAGCACGATCTGGAGATGACGGTGGTCAGCGCCAACGACTTCACGCCCCCCCTCGACATCCACGGCGAAGCCTTCCGCGCCGTGGAGGCGGCCATCGAAAAAACCTTCCCGGGCCTACCCGCCGTGCCCTATGTGATGACCGGCGCCACCGACGCCCGGTTCTATCAGCAGATCTGCCCCAGCTGCGTCCGCTTCGCTCCCGTGATCTATGGTCCGGAGCAGATGGCCGGCATGCACGCCCCCAACGAGAACATCGAATACAACTGCCTCCCCGGCGCCGTCCGGCTGTATAAAAACCTGATCCGGGGGCAGAAGCGCTAAACTCCATTGTCAGGGGCCGGCCCCCTGTGCTATACTGAACAAAACACCCTGGGAGGACGACTATGAAACGGGTCAGCAAGCGGCAATACTATCTGGACATCGCATCGGAGGTGGCGCGGCGCTCCACCTGCCTGAGAAGGCAGTATGGGGCCGTCATCGTGAAGAACGATGAGATCGTGGCCACGGGCTATAACGGCGCCCCCCGAGGGGACGAAAACTGCTGCGATGTGGGCGTCTGCTGGCGGGAGGCCCACGGCATCCCCCACGGGGAGCAGTATGAAAAGTGCGTGGCCGTCCACGCCGAGTGCAACGCCATCATCTCCGCCAGTCGCAACGAGATGCTGGGCGCCACCCTCTATCTCTATGGCTTTGAAAACGGCAAGCCCATGGAAAAGGCGGAGCCCTGCGTCATGTGCGCCCGCATGATCAAAAACGCCGGCATCACCACGGTGATCAATCTCACGGAGGATCGCCCCGTTTGACCGGCCATCTTTTCCCGCCGAATTTCATGTTTTCCTCTTGACATTTCGGCGCTGGATGGCTACAATAGATAAGCGTTCCGGGTCATCCGGAACGAATGCGCCCATAGCTCAGCGGATAGAGTGCCCGGCTACGAACCGGTAGGTCGAGAGTTCGAATCTCCCTGGGCGCGCCAAGAAAACAGACACCCCACTGGGGTGCCTGTTTTGTTATTATTCCCTATCCAAGGAGGTTCGAACTGGGTCCGGGAGTGAATTTGGCCCCGGTGGGGCCAAAGAGCCGAACCCTGAGCGAGGCTGCAGCCGAGAGTTCGAATCTCCCTGAGCGCGCCAAGAAAACAGACACCCCACTGGGGTGCCTGTTTTGTTATTATTCCATGTTCAAGGAGATTCGAACTGGGTTCGGGAGTGAATTTGGCCCCGGTGGGGCCAA